>MKWU01000340.1_pt1 | contig 89601 bp, 77 predicted proteins | sample 809101 | NCBI WGS metagenome assembly MKWU01 (sample SAMN05860141, study PRJNA318959) | sponge metagenome | host: Aplysina aerophoba | place: Slovenia: Piran, Adriatic Sea, Gulf of Piran | collected 2013-05-07
ACAGCGGCCCCCGAACCCAAACGGATCGATCGCGCAGCGAAGAGGACGAAGCGGCGGGACCCGCCGAAACGCGGAATGACGATGGGACCGTACGGCCCGGAAGTCCACCTGTTCGACTGAGCAGATCCAGGAACACGAGCACCAACGAAGTGCGAAACGCGTTTGGCCGACGAAGCGGAAACCGCGAACACCATCCCGACGGACGACGTTGGACCGGAACGCTTGTCCAATCTCGGACGCCGACGGCACGCCGAGCAGGCGGGGATGAACCCGGGATGAACCCCACACGACGAAGCCCCGTACCAGGTGCGTTAATCGGAGGGTATCCGAGCCGCCTCACGGCCGCCGCAGCGCGTAGCCGGTGACGTCGGCCAGGATTTCAAGCGCGAGCTCGACGCTCGCCGGCGTCAGACCGGCTTCCGCGGCCACCGCCGCGACCGTCGGGTCGCCGCGGCCGCCCTCCCAGAGCGCGACCTCGAAGCCCACGTGGCGGACCACCGACCGGGGGAGTGATCCCGATGGACACGCCAGGACCTCAGACCGGGCCGGCCGCCCGCAGGCGCCCAGCCCCCATAGGCCGAAACAGCCTCTAAGCTCCCCAGGCGGCAGACCGCCGAGAAACTCCGTAACCAACACCTCTTTCCGCCACACCTCGGCCATCTCGTCTCCTCCCCGCTCAGGCTGCGGCCGATCCGGGGCCGACCACGAGATGCTGTTCCGGGACAGCGAGCTTTCCGTCCGGTCCGATTCCTGGGGCAGGGTGGATCTCGGAGGTGCTACAGGTCGGGCAGCGGCCTGGAATCCCGTCCTGGAGCCGCCGGCGGCCGGGGCCGTCGCGGCCCCGGTCATGTTCGTTGGGGGCAGGAGCCGGAGCCGCGTCAGACCCGGATTCCGGGGCCGGGCCGCAGCGTGCCGGTGACGGGCTCCGGGACCAGGTCAAGCAGGCGCAGCGCCGTGTTGCCGACGCGGACGGGCCTGCCGGCCGGTACCACCAGGCAGTCGCCAAAGGTACGGCGGCCACCGATCCAAGCTGCGAGTGGACCGGCGCAGCGCCGCCCACCCCACAATCCCATCTTCTCCCGAAGTCCTAGCTGCCCGACCAGATCCTCCGGCACGGACAGAGGCGCGGGTCGGTTGTCGCCCATGTCGATGACCCCCTCGGCCTCCACACGGCGGATATCGGCCATGAGGCCCGCCTCGACTGCAACCTCGTCGCCCGCGTTCTCGAGGACCACCGTGACGCGGATCGTGTTACTCATCAGTTTCCTGTTCCTGGGGCAGGAGCGGCCCGTTTATTCGGGACGTTCTGCTGGCGGTATGATCACGCGCTCGAGCGTGAGCACCCGCTGGTCGACCTTGCCGAATGCGATCTCTACGGCGCGCAGCTGCGCGCGCGTATCGCGAACGTCGGTCCTCACGTCGTCGAGCTGGCGCGTCAGATCGCTGCGCAGGTCGTCGAGCTGGCGCGTCAGATCGCTGCGCAGGTCGTTGTTCTGGGCGGTCAGATCGGTGCGGAGGTCGTTGTTCTGGCCCCGTAGGCTGCCGCGCAGGCCGTCGATCCGGCGGTTTTGGTCGATTACGAGGGCGATGAGTAGCGCGGCGAGCGCGAGGCCGGTCCCGATGATGGTGAGTACGATGAGCACGATCGGTCTGCTGTCGGTCATTGGGTCCGGGGGGTTTCCAGCTTTCCGATCCTACTGGTTGTGGCGTGGAGCGCAATGCTCCCCCCCGCGCGTGCGGGGATGAACCTCTTCCACGGGCTCAGTCGAGCGGAGCTACGAGGGCGGCTCCGCTCGCGCGGGGATGGACCCCGCTCCCGCGCGTTGTGGTCGATCTCGGTCGTGGCTTCCCCGCACACGCGGGGATGAACCCAGCAACGCAGAACCGCCAGGGACGACGCAGACGACTGCCCCGCGCGCGGGGGGATGAACCTGCCCGAGTCAAACCTGCAGGACGCGTTCGAGGCTCCACCCCGCACGCGCGGGGATCGACTTGGCTCGAATCGAGCCTTTGGGCGAGGCCAATCATCGACACGTGTCGCTGGCGAGGTGTGGTAGATCTCGGCCCACGCCTCATCGGGCCCCGGCTGCCGGTACAGGTACAGGACGCTTGGAATGCGCTCTACACTGGACGGAGACGCCACCATGAAGGTCAGGCAGCTGCCGTACATCGACTGGAGCTCGCCCGGAATGATCGATCCGGGCCGCGCCGAGCGCGACGACGAGAGCCCGCTCGAGGACATCGACATCGACGATGACGCGCCGGCGATAGTCATCGAGTACGCGCGAGCGCATGGCTACCGGCCCGCGCACCCGCGGGTGCTGCCGTCGGCACGCTTCAGCGACGCCCGAGCCGAGCCGTGGCAGTGCAAGATGATCAACGCCCGCACGGCGGCGGACGAGACCGGTCCGCGAAGCGCTACCGTCCGGATGCGGCTGACCAGCAGCTGCGCCGGCTGGAAACAGCGGCCGACGAGCGAAGAGTTCTTCGAGGCGATCCGCGCCGAGACGCTCACCGGGCGGCAAAAGGCAATCCTCGACACCTGGGCCAACGAAGCGCAGGGATTCGAGGTTCTGCACGCGTGGACCGAACACGCCTACACGTTGCGCCAGCTCGCCGCGGCGCTCAAACGCGCAGGAATCGAGCGCTGCGCGATCGCCGAGGGACTAAACCGCCTGAGCATGTGAGATGGACGATCTGAGACTGCCGAACCCGGCGCGCGAGCTGTGGCTTGAGACGCGCGATGTCGTGCGGAGGGCGCTCGAGCAGTTGCAGCCGGGAATCGAGTACCGGATCGGCGGCGGCACGGTCCTGGCGGCCCTGTGGAAACACCGCGGGAGCTTCGACGTCGACCTCCAGGTCCCAAAGGGCACGAAGCTGGCCGAACTCCAGGGCGCCGCTTACGGGTGGCTGCACGCCGAGCTCGAAAGGCTCGGCGCAAAACCCGGGTACAGACCGCGACTGAACCTGTTCACGATCACGCGGGGGGAGGAAGAGCCCGAACGGCAGGAAGTACAGGTCTGGGCCCACGAGCCGGAGATCGGGCGCGGGCACGCAAGGGTGCCGGTCGAGGGACGCGAGGAGACAGTGCTGTCGACGGCACAGATCCTGGCCGGAAAGCTGAAACGCGCGACGCGACACCCCGCGCGCGACGTCTACGACGTCGCCAAGGCGGCCGAGGTCGAGCCGGTCAGCCTCGAGATTGCCGTCAACACGGTGCCGCACGACGTCGTCGGCGAGGCGGCACTGACCTGGATCGTCTCGTACGGCAAGATCGGCAGCGAAGCGCACCAGCGCCTCGTGGGACTGGCGCCGGGAGAGGAACGACGCCACTACGAGATCGGAAAGACAGGTGCGAAGGCGCTGCTTGAGGCGCGCTACGCGCACCTGCGCCTGGGAATCGAGGACGACCGCATCGTCGTCGAAGCCGTGACCCACGGCGGGACACCCCGACGGCTGACGATGGCAGCCGGCGAGGCCGAAGAGCAGTTCGAGGCAAAGGGCATCAACGGCCACCTGCGAGACAAGGGGCCGGGCGCAAGGGCGTTGCGGGAGTATGCCGTGGCACTCTGCCGCAAACGCACCGGCGATGTCCTCGTGTTCGAGGAAACCGAGGACAAGGAGACGCGCTGGCGAACGGCCAGCAGCAGCCGCAACCTGACAATCATCGCGCCGCACAGGCCCGGGCGGATCAAGGGCCCGGGCGGAGGTTGGGAACGCGGCCGGCCAGCGTGGGGCCGATAGCGCGGCAGCGACCGCCCCCAGCTCGACCTCGCCACTGTCGGAAGGCTTTGGCAACAACCCAGGCGATGGTCGAGGAGGGTCGGCCCCTGCTGCTGCGTGGGTGAACCGGACGCAACCATGGTGGTCCGGTACACCGCCAAGTCCGCCCCGCGCCCGCGGGGGTGAACCCGAGACACAGGGCGCCAACGGCGTCTGGCCGGAGTCCGCCGCGCGCGTGCGGGGGTGAACCCTTGATTGTGCTCAAGGCATCGAGCATGTCGATCCCCACCCCCCGCGCGCGGGGATGAACCCAGGTGGTGCTCGTAGCCGTCGCCGCTGACCCGGTCCACCCCGCACGCGCGGGGATGAACCGCTGTCCCATCGGACCGGATCGAGGGTCTCATCGGACCACCCCGCACGCGCGGGGATTGACAGGCGTGTAGCCTGTTGGCTACGGTGCAGCATGCTCGAAGTCCGCAGGACGGAGGTCTACGCCAAGTGGCTGGACGGACTGCGCGACGTCCGCGCCCGGGCCCGTGTCCTGGTCCGGGTCGAGCGGCTGGCGGCCGGCAATCCGGGCGACGCCAAGCCGGTGGGCGAAGGCGTCTCGGAGATGCGGATCGACTACGGCCCGGGCTACCGGGTGTACTTCAAGCGGCAGGACCACACCATCGTCGTGCTGCTGGCCGGCGGCGACAAGCGCACGCAGAAGCCCGACATCGAGACGGCTCTGCGCCTGGCGAGGAACCTGTAGGTGACACCATGACCAAGACGGCCACATTCCCCTACGACGTTGCCGAGCACCTGCGCACGCGCGAAGACATGGCAGCGTACCTGGAGGCGTCCATCGAGGAGGCGAACGGCGACGCCGCGTTCGTGGCCAAGGCGCTCGGGGACATCGCCCGCGCGCGGGGCATGGCACAGGTGGCGAACGAGGCCGGCCTGTCGCGCGAGAGCCTCTACAAGGCGCTGTCGGGCGAACGCGTCCCGAACTTCGACACCGTTCTCAGGGTGGTCGACGCGCTAGGCCTGAAGCTGCGCGCCGAGGCCTCGCCGGACGTAGAGCGACAGTCGGGGTGACGGGCTCCCGTCCTGACAGAGGAAGACGACTCGCCGAGCGGACTGGAGAAACGATTCGGCATAGTCGATTCCCCGGGGAGAAACGAGTAGCGCCGGCCGCACACGAGACGATTCGCGTGCAGCAGGAAACGAACGGGAGCTGCCCGGAACGACAGCCCGCCTCCAAGTCCGCCGCGCGCGCGACCGGTACCGTCGATGGCGCGAGTGCTACCCAAGCGGTTGGACCTGCCCCGTAGCGGCGGGGATGGACCCCGGCCGATCCGCGCATTCCGTCTGGCCCGCGCGCGCGGGGATGAACCCTCGAAGTCACCCTTGGCCACCGCGAGGCGAACGACACCCCGCACGCGCGGGGATCGACCGGCGCAATTGAGGGAGTTGAACGTGCACGAAGGAGCTCCCGGGGACGCACGGTGATCAACCGAGGCCGACGCACCAGAGAGTGAAGAACATCGCGTGCTCCGCCCGGCACGGGCGGAAATTCGGCAATCTCCGGCGTCCGCCAACACGCCACGGATCCCGCGCAAGACCACGGGACGAGCGCCACGCAGGGCTGCCCGCGGCTGGGTGCGAGTCGGTCGACATGCCACCGACTCCTGGGTTTAGAATGCCCGGAGACCGAAATGCGGGAAGTAGACATGACGACTCTCCACTCGCCCGCGGGCGGCTTACGGACCCTGTCGCTGATCATGGGACTGTTTCTCGTCCTGATGGGGTACGGCAAGCTCGCATGGCTCGCAGACAGCGCGCATCTCTCGTACGAGCTCGAGCAGTGGCTCTCCTTCGAGCCGGTCTCGATCAGCCGTTGGTACCTCGAATGGGTGGCGGTTCCGGGCGCGCCGCTGTTCGCCCGGCTGGTGGTGCTGGGGGAACTCGTCGCCGGCACGGCGCTGATCGCCGGTTTCCGGGTGGGCCTGACCGCGACGGTGGCGCTCGCCATGGTGCTCAACTTCCAGTTCGCCAGCGGCATCATGTTCACGTCCGGCTATCTCACCAACGGGTACGGGCCGCCCGTCATCGGCGGGCTGGCAGCACTTGCCATCGGGGGCGGCCGTCGCCTGCCGTACAGCATTCCCTGGTAGGAGGGCCGTAGGCAGGAGGGAGGGGTCGCGAGACTTGCACCTTACTGTCGGCGCACCGCGACCGCGGCGTGGTGTCCATCGCGGCTAAGCTGCCGGGGCCGCAGGGGTCGATCTAGAGTTGAAGGACCGCCGATCAACGAAGCAAGGCCCGTCTGAAGCCGAACACCGCAGGCAGTCCGACCGACGTACGCTCGCGAAGAAGTCACACCGACCCCGGAGAAACACGCCGTAAGCTGCCAATAGTGCAAAGATGCCGACCTCGAGCAGTAGCCGGGGCGCGAGAGGCTGGATCGTGGCTCCTGCACTCGACGGTCGAGCAGGAATGGTGGGCATGGGTGGAACAGGCGTACAGTTGGCAGATGCTCGCACAAAGCATGCACCGGATCAGATGGTCCATGTCGTTCACCACCGGCAGATGTCTCACCTGGGCGTCACGCATCCGGCGGCGGGCCTGATGAGACGACTCGTCGACGCGTCATGTATGAGGATCCCTGTGCCGTTCCGTAGCCGTCCCAAGTGGTCTCGTAGAATCCCCACCGGAATTGCACGCGGAATTGGTCATGGCCACGCGTCGGTGTTCATGAAATCCCATTGGCAACAAGGCGGTATCCGAAGTTGGCGGCTTCCGCACCGAACTCCACGCGTTTTCAGCGGTTAGTGTCCCAGGACATTGTGGAAATTCGGTGGCTCGCCGCAGTCTGGTTAGAATCACCGAATGACAAGCCGGGACTGGTTCATGATCAGCATGACGTTCGCGACCCTCACGTACGCGGCCCTGCTCGGAGGGGCCATCAACTGGGCGGTGAGCGAGGGCAAGGCGCGGTTGGCATTCGAGGCCGAGATGGAACACATTTCGGGCCCGGACTCGAAGCGCCCTGACTGCAGGTGAAGCGCCCACCGGACACCGTTGCCGGCGGTGCCGCGCGACATCGGCCCGACGAGTGCACGGCCCGACGAGCGCACGGCAGCACATCCCGGCTCGCTCGCGTTGAACATCCCCTATCCGCGGTTCTGGAGCAGCGGCGATTGGCACGAGCACAGCGCGTGGTTCGGGGCGGAATCCGACCAGGTCAGCGAATACAGCTTGGCCAGCGAACAGCACGGCCCCCTACTCGACAAGCTCGGCAACAGCGGGCTCACGGACGCCCGAGGGGGCCTGGCGACGCTGGGTCATCCCGCCGCGCGGCAGAGCAGACGTATTCGGGCGGCGGACGCACGAACGGGCCGTGCTCGAGTGGTGTTGGAGCCGCATCGACGAGCACACCAGGGCCGGCCTCCCCGATAGCGGCAACCGATTGATCGGCGCGCTCCGGGAGCTGGGCTTTAAGGTCGACGACGAGTTGGCCGAAGAAATCCGGCGAGGCCGGAACTTCATCCAGGCTGACAGACGGACCGTATGGACGGCTTCCCGCTGTGCTCGATCGACGACGTCATCGAGAGAGCAAGAGGCGGTCGAACCGGGCAAAGGACCGGGAGTCGCTCCGCGGCTGGAGGACGTCGCCCGCTACCTCAAGCGAGAGGAGCCACCGGAGATTGAGCCCCTGCCTCCGCGGCACCGGGGCTCCTTCGGGCCTCGCTGATGGACCTCGGGCGGACGCGCCGCATCGAGCTGCTGGCCGAGCGGCCGCCTCTGACCGGCACGCGCTGGCCGCCGTGGTCGAGCACGTCTCCGAATTGCACGAGATCGAGCCGCCGGGGTGGATCCAAGAGCCGGAGCGGTTCGTCGACATCCCGGACTTCTTCATGCTGGCTGGCACCGGGATCTGGAAACAGCGGTCTACGCGCCGGCGTCGTTCATCCCGCACGGCGCGCTTACGAATGCGCGACCTCGACGCGCGCGGAGAACGGCATGTCTGGATCCGAGGATCACGGCCGGTTCCGAGAGCTTTTCGATGAGTTGTCGGCGGCGGTCGAAGCGCGCGGCGTGCGCGGCCACGTCTACCTCGTCGGCGGCGCACCGGCTGCGGCCACGTCTACCTCGTCGTCGTCGGCGGCCTGAGCACCGGCTACGGCGGAGACCGCACGAGAAAGGACGTCGGCGTGCGCATCGACGAGACCAAGGACGAGGTCCTCGGCCGCGGCGAAAACCGCCGCCGAGCGCCACGGACTGGACGACAACCGGCTCGACCTCGATGCGGCGCAGTTCGTGCCGCGCGGCGACGATGTGCGGGCGAAGATCGTCTACAACAGCCCTGGAATCGTCGTCACCGGCGCCTTGGCCGAGTACCTGCTGGCGATGAGGGTATTCGCGGCGCGGGAGCCGGACCTACAGGACATCAAGCACTTAGCCGGGGTGCTTGGCATCGACGAGGCAGCGACGCGATCCGCATCTGCGAGTGGGCGTACCCAGGCTGGGTCGTGATGGAGAAGACGCGCAGAGAGTCGACGCGGTCGCCGACGGGCGCGAGGAACGCGGCGAGCCGTTGCCCGAGCTGACGCTCGAAGCAGGCCGACGGCAGCGAGACGCTACGGGTGCTCGCGCGGGAACCCCGAGGCGCCGGACCACGACGAGTAGCGGCCCGTACACCGCAGAAGCGGGGATGAACCATCGGCAAGGAGTTGACCGAAAGCCAAGGAGCACGGCTGCCCCGCGCGAGCGGGGACGATCCCGCCGGTCCACGCCGCTCGCTCCTGCAACGATCGTGCCCCCCGCCCGCGCGGGGATGAACCCCAGCGTCGTCCGCCGGCTGCTGAAGAAGCTCGGGATCGCCCCGCGCGCGCGGGGGGGATGCATGGCGCCGGGGAGGCGCCGAACCGACCGTGCCATGGATCGCCCCGAGCGCGCGGGGATGCATGTGCGAGAATCCAAAGGGTCCGGGCGTGGAGACCAGCACGCAGGGGCCTCAACGGGGTAACAGACGATGACGCAGTCGATGCAAGCGGAAGTCGTAGTCCACAGCGACCCGAATATCTCCGGAGGAACACCGGTCTTTCGGGGCACGCGGGTGCCTGTCCAGTCGCTCTTCGACTACCTGGAAGGCGGGGAGAGCCTGGACGAGTTCGTCAAGCAATTCCCGTCAGTGTCGAAGGAACAGGCGCGCGCCGCGCTCAGTCTGGCGCGCGACTACATTGTTAGCCGTGCGCGTCCTGCTTGACGAGAACCTGCCGCATGCTCTGGCGGCGGAACTCGCTGGCCACGAGGTCAGCAGCGTCCAAGCCGAGGGTTGGGCAGGCACGGAGAACGGGGCGTTGCTGCACAAAGCCAAGAAGCATTTCGACGCGCTGCTGAGCATGGACCGGGGTCTGGCACACCAGCAGAACCCAAGCGGCCTCGGGCTGCGGATCCTGATCATCCGCGCGCCATCAAACCGCATGGTGGACCTACGGCCAGTAGTCGACAACATCCTGACGAGGCTCGCCGCAATGCGGCCCGGCCAGCTCGAGGTGGTACAGAGCCCGCGCGGGAAGAGCGACAAGCGAGGGTGAGGCCCGCTCGCCCCGCCCGCGCGGGGATGGACCCTTTGGACACCACGGCCGGCGGCGCCGGAATCGCCCCGCACGCGCGGGGATGAACGACGGACGCCAACGGGATGCATCCCGGTTACCATGAACCGGGAAGCTGGAACGACCGGTCCTGGTGGTTTCCGTTTGCCCTGTCGGAACCCGGACAACCATGGATTCGAGCCCGGCCGGAATGCCGGAATACGCCCAGGCCGTCGTCGACGGCTGGACCGAGGCCGAGCTGCTGCGGCTGCATCTGCACGAGCTGCCGCGGTCGCTGATGGGACTCGACCGAAAACGCCGCATCGAGCTGCTCGCCGAGCGCCCGCCGATGACGGGCACGCCATGGGACGTGCTCCTGGCCGCCATGGTCGAGCACGTCTGCGAGCTGCACGACCTCGAGCCACCGGCGTGGAGCTAGGAGCGGGAGCGCTTCGTCGACATCCCGCACTTCTTCACCACCCGTCACGACTACATCGAGACCGTGGTGTACGCGCCGGCGGCGTTCGTTCGGCACGGCGCGCTCGCAAACGCCCGCGACCTCGACGCACGGGGCGGAGAGAAACATGTCTGGATCCCTGGATCACGCCCTGATCCGACAGCTCTTCGATGAGCTGTCGGCAGCGCTCGAAGCGCGCGGCGTGCGGGGCCACGTCTACCTGATCGGCGGCGGCGCCATGATCACCGGCTACGGCAGGAACCGCACGACGAAGGACATCGACGTGCGTATCGACGAAGCCAAGGACGAGGTCCTCGCCGCGGCGGCGGCCATCGGCGCGCGCCACGGGCTCGACGAGCGCTGGCTCGACCTCGGAGCAGCGCAGTTCGTGCCGCGCGGCGACGACGTCCGCGCGAAGACCATCCACAACAGCCCGGGACCGCTCGTCACCGGGGCCTCGGCCGAGCACCTGCTGGCGATGAAGGTGTTCGCGGGGCGGCGGCCGGACCTCGAGGACATCAAGCACCTGACCGGAATCCTCGGCATCACCAGAACCAGCGACGCGATCCGCATCTGCGAACGGGCGTACCCGAGCTGGCTAGTCGTGGAGAGGACACGCAGAAACGTGGGCGACGCGATCGCCGAGGGGCGCGAAGAACGCGGCGAGCCGGTGCCCGAGCTGACACTCGAGAAGAACACGACGCTGCGAGCCGAAGGCGCCGGCAGCCGCCGCTACGAGGTAATGACCGAGGAGCGGGCCGACGGCAGCGAGACGCTGCACGTGACGGTGCGCGACCCCGAGGCGCCGGATCACGACGAGCAGCGGCCCCGTCCGAAGGGTGTACGGCGCGCCGGGCCCGATCCGCACGCTCGAGGGCGCCAACGCCGCGGTCAACAACTACGAGCGCCGTGCGCGCACCCGGGACGGGATGGCGCCAATGGAAACGCCTGTCGAACTCAAGCCGGTGGAGGTGCTGAGAGCCGAGGGGGAGCGCGGTCGCCGCTACCGCGCCGAGTGGATCCGGAGCGGCGCGACCGCCGACCGGCTGGACGTAAGCGTGACCGACCCGTCAAGCGGCGACGAGGAGCAGGGCGCCCACGAGCGGGTGCTGCAGCGGACGGCTGGCGACGGCGTCGTGCGCTGCATCGAGCAGGCGAACGAGGCCATCAACCGCTACGAGGAAGAAGCCGCGGCTCAGAGAACCGGCCGGGTACGGAGCGCCGCTAGCCAACGCTAGCCAGCCTAGCCAGGCTCTAAACGGCAGTATCGGTGTCGGGCAGATGATTAGACCAGCGCTTGATCAACCATTCAATCGTATCGAATGAGCATTGCCAGGTAAGTTCCAACCAATCGAGCAGGCTGTTTTGTGCGTCGGATTGATTCTCATAAAATCGCCGCACCCAAGAATGTGCTACGGGCTTGCCTTTTGAGTCAATGTCTCTCGCTAAATATTGCACATATTGAAGCGGCTCATTGTTCACGGGGGGTAGCTTCCTTCCTAAGTACACTCGCGGGCGAAGGGAATCAGTAGCCATGTTGTGCACTAGTGAATTCCTGACGTGTCTGAGTGACGCGAATTGACCAGCCTTCAAATTGGCAATAGCGTAAGGGAAGTCCTTAACCGGGGGATCATTGGGCAAGGGACCACCGCCTTTCTGGAAAATTGCTCTTCCCGTTCTTCTAGGGGCATCCGGAAAGTGCAGCTTGGAAGGAAATGCCGGATCCAAGAAAGGCTCCCGCGTTAGGTATATGAAATACAGATACAATAGATCGAGGGCCGTGTAGCAAGAAACAACTGAACTCGTATAAGCATAAGAGAGTTCATCGACTTCTGTCGAGGAAATCCGGCGCTCCCAAGACTCATCCTCCGGTTCCGTCGTCGCTAGGGTTGATGCGGGCGTCTCATTTAGTTTTCGTATTCCCAGGTTCAAGTTTCTAAAATGATGACATGCAGCTTGAAGCGCGTACCGCAAATCTTCGGCAATACTAGTCGCATTAAATATGAAATAAGCTTCGGTTATTGGGGTAGGAGTTTTCTTTAACGCATCGATTAGTAGTTCCACATCCGCAATTCCGACTCTTCCGTACGAAACATCCTCTTCAATGTTGGCGCAAATTTCCCTCCCTGCCATCATCTCGACTTCAGTAATCCCGCTTTTCTTCAAGACACGATTGCCAATCAGAGTCTCCAATTTTGAAAGTCTTTCGAGCAAGGTTTCACCAAGCCATCCAGCGGAAAATGCATAGTCACCGATCCTGAAGGCACCATCATTAGACGCCCCCTGAAAGCCAACAAATTTGACCCCGAGTCTATTCTGGACTTCATCTAAATGTCGAACATACACTTCATTTGGAAAGAGCCCCCCTTCATTGGGCTCGGAACTAATCGGAAACGCGATAGAGGAACCAACGCCGTCAGCGACCACAGCCTCCACGCCATCAAAACTCACTACCAAACCGCGCGTGAGTAGATATGTGCGGAAAGGACCGAATGCTTCCGCCGCGCCGGTTGCAAGCTCTGGGATTCGAAGTTCCATATCTATTACTCCTATCGTTGCCCAATAGCGGCCAAAGATCCATATGCCACGGTCCTAAACGCCAACGAGAGATCCAAGCCGTGGGCCATCATAGCACAGTCTTTCGTCAGCTTCTCGACTTGCTTCCCCGATATGAATTGGGTGCGGCTCTTCGTCGGCGGCCCAACCGGTCTTTGCGGCGGCGGCGAGGCAGGAGGCAGTTGGATCCGTCAACGCATGGTCGTGGTGAGGAAGCGGCGAAGGGGAACCGGTGTCCGACGGTCACTTGTGCCGTCAGCGACCGCTGGGGGGGTTCCGCTGGTACTCGCGCGCTTCGTGGAAGGTCTCAGTACGCATCAAAGCGTCGGCTGCCCGTGTAGCAGTGCGGTACGGTTGCCGGGCGACATCGCTGACGCACACGTCGGCGTTCAGCACGTTGGCGCGGACGACCACCGCACCGGGTCGACCTTGAAGACAACCTACATCAACCAGTCGTCCGGATCCGGGTCCTGGAGCATGTGTCGGTGACGGGGACGACCCGCGGTCGCCTTGCTACGCCTGCAGGGGTGCGAAGAGGAGCGTGGCGGCCGCGATGATGGCCAGGAGGAACGACGCAACGTCGTGAGACAACGCTTCATCGGCGACCTGCAGACGGTCGTCGCCGCGGAGGGTTCTCGGTCCTGTACCTGTCCGTGGCTGGCCCAGGTGGCCTCGTAGAATCTCGACGAGAATTGCACACGGAATTCGTCATGGCCAGGCGCCGGTGTTCATGGAATCCCTTTGGCAACAAGGTTGTCATCCGAAGTTGGCGGATTCCGCACCGAACGCCGCCTCCGTCGTACCGCCTTCGGAAGCGCAACTATTCCAAATTTCTGCGAAACCAAGCCTCGGCCAGTAACTTATCGCGAAGGTCCGTCTTGACAAAGGCAGGCGCGCGCGAAACGTACTCTGCCGCCTTCCTTCTTCTTTCAGGGTCCCCGTTCTTGATCCACTCCATCGCGGTCTCCGTGCAGAAAGACACCTTCGCTCGCTCCGCGAAGTTGCTCTCGAGTGCGGTCCAGACGACCGCCTCCGTACCTGTACTCTTCGCCCACTTTCTGATCTCCTCTTGGGCATCCGCATGCGCTTGCGCCCAACGCGTCGCTTCTTCCTCACCGGCAAGGTAAAGACCGATTCTGTTCCGCCGCGTATCCTCCCGCTGTCTCAGGTCGCAAACCGCATCTTCGGGGTCATCGCGCGCGCTGACCCTGTACGCAACTGGCACTGGGTGCCATTGTCGTAATCGAGTACCAGGGTCAGCGCGCCGTTCCGGCTCTTGGAAACGCGCGAAAACTCCAGCCTCAGTGTCGGACCTCCCTCACACCAAAGGCTGTCCAAGCCAGAGCATCGCTCAAGGTGCTTTTCGAATTCCTTACCTTTAATCGATTCCGTGTCCCAGAGCAGTGAGCCCCAACCCAGAACTGCAATCTTCACGACCATGCGCCTCCCTGGCTACGAATCAACGAACGAAAGAACCGCTCTCGCCCCTATCCTTCCGGCCCCGTTCGTTCCGGTCGGCCTGACCTCGCCCTTTCAGTCAGATGGCCATGTCTTCACAGCGAGTGCTGCTAGCGCCTTCTGGCGGTCCGCAATTGCGAGGCGAGTCCACTTGGTTACGGTCGCGATCTGCCTCGTAAGTTCATAGGGCGAGGTCGCATAGACAGGTCGCTTCGTTGCGAAGCTCCCACTCTTCGCAGTTGAGTTGTCGCTGGCTCGAAGTAAGCAGAGATTTCCCATGCGCTTGTAGTACAGCCTGAGTTCGTCGTCTGAGAACGCCGGCCAATTCCCCTCTGGTTTCTCCGGAAGCACATGCTCCAAATTGATCTCACTTCGATCATCATTGGGAATATGCCACGGTTCTTCCTCGCCTGTCACCGATAGCTCCATTGAACGCAAGTAGTACCGTGCCAGCTTTCGGTTCGAGACCCTTGCTATTTCAAATGCAGCCAAGAAGGTTCCGTCCGACGGTGTCAAGTGCCTCAAGCTTTCTTTTAGCTCACTGGCCGTCGTGATATTCTGAGAGTAAATTTCGTGCGCCGCTTCCGCTAGGCCTTCCTCCACGGAACCCGTGCGGGTGCTACTCGCAATCATCAACCGAACGCCGAATGACACACAGAACCCTGTCGCTATCGCGGTTTCCTTTTCATCGAAGCGTTCAGCTATAGCGAGGATCAGCGGGCGAAGAGGCTTGATGTCGAACAGGTTCAGAACCTCTACAGCTCTTCGCGTCGCATCCGATCTATTCCATTTCTCATGGTCCGCGTTGTATACGGCGACGTACGAATTCGCCAGAGCTTCGAGTTGGCCGGTGAACGTGACTGCGGGTTGCGCTGCTTTGGCCAGCCGCTGGACAGCATCATACACTTCATGTTCGCGGACGAATCCCCGAATAAGGATCAGAGAGTGCCGAAGGAACCTGATCGTGATGTCTTCGTCCTCGATAGTTTCAAGTGCGCCGCGCATGAGAGACCATCGCAGCTGAACTTCTTCGATGCGGTCGTCCGAACGACCGAAGAGGTAGTTCTTCACTAGATCCGACTGTGACGTGCGGAGTCCTCTATCATTGAGCGTCTCGAACATCCTGTAGGCATCGGCATCATGGGGCACCTGCAGGAGAATTGCAAGCGCGCGTTGCTGCATGAAGTGTATCCATCGGTCAAGGGTATCTCCGTGGTCCTTCTCGTCGAAGCCAGAGACGATCCGCCTTACTTGCCTGCGTGCCTCGCCAAATGCTTGGTCAATCAGCTCGTGCGATTGTTTGCTAGGAGAGGGAAGCGGGGATGCGTTTGTTAGACGGGCGCGGAAATAGTCATTGTCGTCGAGGTTAAGCCGCAGACGTGGAACCCGAGCGCGCCTGCCACGATCAATAACCGTTAGGATTTCCTCGTCAATCGCCTGCGCAATCATCGGATCCAAATCCTTCAGATAGTTTCGGATCTCCGCTAGCATGATTGCAGTTGTTGCCAGTCGTTGTTGCCCATCGACAACCTCTAGCCTTCCGGCGGCGCGAGGAATCGTGACGATCGTACCGAGAAAGTAGTTCGTATCATCATCGGCAATCGACCGGGCGAAGTCTTGGAATAACGTCTTCACCTCGCGCACGGTCCAGGAATAGTCGCGCTGATTCGGCGGAACGATGAGCTGGTTTTGACCGAGGATGCTCGCTAGGCCGAGCTGGGAAAAACTGAAGGTCGTGTCAGCCATGGCCATCGGTCCTGAACCATGTGGACGAACAACGGCCGCGGACTGGCCCTTTCCCTTGGGTTCCGTGACCGGGAGGTGGCATAGAGCACTGGCGATTTGGGACGGAAGTCGGTGTTTCGGCGAGAGGCGGCAACTGTCGCGGGACCTGTGGCTCCTTAGGCGGACGCATCTGCAGGACCGAGCGAGGAATCGATCTGGGGCACATCGCGCGGGAGAGAGACATCAAGGTATGATAGCATAGAGGTATCCGAGGCCGAGCGTCAAAGGGCGCCGACATGCTCTGAACTCCGGCTTGACCCTTGATCTGCTGGATCACGCCGGGTGGGAGAGCTGGTTGCGCTGGGCCTCCTTTATCCTGGGTTTCCGTGTTCTGGCGGTACCAGTTCACATGGTGTGATGCCCGCCTGTTCTCGTGCCCCGTCTGCCTTGGGCTCGTCCCGCCGCGCACCGCATAGCCAAGCCCCGTCCGGCCCTGTCATGCCACGGCGTGCCGTGTCGCGGCCGTGCCTCGCGGAGGAGGGCACTCCTGCGGGGGAAAACTCAAGGGGCAGGTCCCGGGGATGTCCGCCGCGGGCCGGAAGGACTCCGGTTCCCGGAGCTGTCGACGCCGTAGCCCGTCGACGGTGCGTCGGTGGCGGGATGCGGTCGAGCGGGCCGTACCGCCGGCCTTGTGGGTGTCATGGGCGGCGCCTCGGGGCGCGACTGATGACGATCAGGCTTTCGGCTCTCGCGCGCCACTTGCCGGTCCGCCTCGGCCACCAGTTGCTCGAGTGACGGTGAGTACGGTGCTTTCGACGAGCGTCGGCTGAGGTCGAGGCCGACCGCGCGAGCTGCGTTCTCGTAGACGAGCAGCCGGAGCTCGAAGCGGTGACGCGCGTGCCGGGTGGCGTTCCACGCCTCATGCGCGGCGGCGTCGCGCCGTGGTGTGCGCTCGTCGCGTGATGCGCGGCGTCGGCGTTCCTGGTATTGCAGGTCGTCGTTCGCGTGTTCGTGTGCGATCCCGGTCCTGGTCGCCGCCTTGCTGAGGCGGTCGTGGGTCTGCCAAGCCCGGCGCCGTCGTGCGTCGGCGAGGTCGGCCTCGCTCTGGCGGCGGTCGGCTTCGAGCTGGCCGCGCGCGGCCTCGACGTCGACCTCGGGCCGGTGTTGCCGGAACAGCTCGCGGGCGGCGGCGGCGCCGCGCCGCAAGGCGCGGACCGCGGCGCGTCCGAGGCGGTGCGCGAGCGACGCGCGTTCGGTCCGGTGGCCGCGTCGCAGCTCGATGCGCGGACGGGCGCCGTCGGCGCGCAGCTTGCGGTTCGACGCACTGCGGGGCGGAAAAGGGGCGGGGCCGCGGGCTGAGTGCGCCTCGGCCCGCGCGCCCTGGTAGGTTCGCCATTCGCGTCGCCGGTGCGCCACCCGCTCGTCTTGACAGTCCGCTGACGCCGCACCTCGCCGCGCTGGCGTTCGACCAGTTGCGTCCACTGCGCGCGCTGGTCCGGCGTGGACCCGGCGGATGAGGGCGGCCGTTTGCGGGCTCGCTTCGCCTGCGGCCGCGAGTGCAGCCGCGCGGCGGTCGAGCGGGCTTGCTCGCGCGGCAGGCCGCCCTTGCGGCAGCGGTGCTTGATGTCCCGTCGGGCCACCTGCGCCTTGCGCCGTTCGACGCGCGTGGGCACGACGATCCCCCGGTGGTCGCGCTCGTACTGCTCCGCCCACCGGCTGAGACGCTTCGTGGCGCCCGCGTCGAGGTTCTCCGCCCGGCCCGTCTCGGGGTCGACGCAGACTGACGGCGACGTGGACGTGCGGGCGGGCCGTGTCGGTGTGGGCCGCGCAGACCGCGTAGTGGCGGACGTCGAGGCGGATGCTCTTCAGGGCGCCGCCGACGGCGGACAGCATGTCCTGCCTCGGCGGGGCCTCGGTCCCCTCCGGGCAGCTCAACACGATGTGCGTGTACGGTCTCTTCAGCTTGCGCCCTCGGGCGCTGATCCCGGCCATCGCCTTCAGCGCGGGGGCGTTGGCGGTCAGTCCTTGCATCACGCGAACCATCAGGTCGGTGTCGGTGGTCGGGATGCCGAGGCAGGCGAACCACGCCACCCGTTCCGAGGTCGTGGGCCGGCGATTGTCGGGCGAAGTCTGGTCGTGGGTGATGTAGGAGACCATCCCCTTGATGCCGCGTCCGGAGCCGATGACGCGACCGATCACGGCCACCTCCCGAGCTCGTGCCCGACCGCGTCGGCCGTCCGGCGCAGCGGGTCGAGCGTCCCGGGGCGGGGCGCCCTCGGGCAAGGCGTTCACGGCGCGGACCGCGTCGTCGAGCAGGCGGCCGACCCGGCGCAGCTCGACCCGGCGGGAAACGGGTCTCGGCGCTCGGGTTCGGTCCCGGCACGAGGACGGCGTCCGGCGCGCGGGTGAGGTTCTCGCGGACAAGGGGGCGTCGGTGCAACTGCGCCGGGCGGCGCGGCGCTTCAGCGCGCGGGCCTCGGCCACGGTGAAGCGGACGGTGACCGCGTGGGTGCGCTGCTGCTCGATGGCCAGCGGCGGCCGGCCGCCGCGATTTCGGTGATGGCTCCGCCATGCGCGTTGTCCGTTGCCTTGCCCCAGGAGTCGGTTAGGCGCAGCCGGTTTCGCACAGCGAAAACCGAATCTGGCTCCCATCGTCTCTGGCGCGGCGGGGATGGACCCGGCTCGCGCACATGGCTGGTGCCTGCGGGGTCGGCTTCCCCGCACACGCGGGGATGAACCCTGACAGAGGAGCAGGTGGCTGCGCAAGCGCTCGCGCCCTGGCTGGCCGCGAGCCGGTAGCCGGACGCCAGCGAACCATGCGAGTGCTGCGGGGACGCCATACCGGCCGACGCGCCGTACTACGACGTCGACGGACGCCAGTGCTGCGAGCCGTGCCGCGCGGCCGCCGACCGGCACGGCTCGCCGTACGGAGTCGAGCGCACCGGTCGCCAGACGAACTTCACCGACACGGTGACGCTCTACGAGCGGGTGGACCGCGACGGCAACGGCGAGGACGTCTACCTCGACGCCGAGAACGCCTGGCGCGAAACCGAGCGCAGCGAGAAGGTCGCCGAGGCCGTCTACACGCTGAGCGGGCGCCCCCGGCTGGTACGGCCGGGCGGAACGAAGAACGAGTGAGCGACGATCCGGAAAGAAGAGGAGAGGAACCCTGACGACAAAAGACCGCAACCGCCTGCGCGCCCTCGAGCGCGGTTTGCGCAGCGAGACGGCGCTGCAACCTGCCGCGGATCGAGCAGGTGCTCAACGAGGAGACCGCCGGCCTCGACGAGGAGTACGAGCGGCTCGACGCGATGGCGAGAGCCGACACGCCGGCCACGGCGGAGACGCCGCTGCTCGCGCTGCACGAGGCAACCGTAGGCCAGGCGAAGCTGATGGCGCACGTGATCGTGATCGCCGAGAGGCGGGAGGAATCCGGAGCGGATCAGAACACCGCGTTCGACAGGATGAAGAACATGTTGCAGGATGCCGGGGACTTCCTCGGAAGCGACGGCGACACGATCGTGATCGTCGGCGGCGAGGAGGACGGCAACCACGCCGACGCGATCATCACGGGCATGGTGAGAGCCGACGACGAGTACGCCGCGTTGCTTGTCGACCCGACGCGCAGCGGCCGCGCCACGGTGCTGTTCAACGGGATGACGAACCTCGAGGTCGGCCAGCGGGTCGACTACACCGTCGGAGACGCCTGGAAGGCGGAAGAGGACCCCGCGGAGCAGGCCGCGAGCTGACAGTCGATACGGGTCGGGCAGAATGACGGAAGAGGAGAATCAGCTGGACGGCGGCGGGGCGGCGACGCCCGGCCCCGGGTCGGCCGGCCAGTCCTCAAGCCGGAAGTCGAGCTCCTGGGGACGGCTCTGCAGGTGATCGCGGAACGGCGCGTTCCCGGCTCGCGTCCGACCGTTCCCATCGGAACCTGCTCGGCGGCTTCGACCATCTGGTCGAACGCATCGGCGCGATGAGCGAGGAGCAGGGGCGACTGTGAGGCGCCGGGACCACGCCGGCACGCAGACCGCGAGAACGGAAGAAGAACGGGATGCGGCAGCGAGAGCAGAAGCTCCCGCCCTGGGTGTGGGCAAGCCTCGACGAACGAGTCGTCGAGGCGGCGGAGATGTCCGTGGAGGCATGGCGGCGCACGCTGCGGCGCGACCCGTGCGCCTACTGCGGCGGCCCGGGCGGGGACATCGACCACATAACTCCGCACGCTCACGGTGGTTCCGACAACTGGTTCAACCTGACGGCAGCGTGCCGACGGTGCAACAGCGCAAAGGGAAGAGAGCGGGTGCTGCACTGGCGCGTAGCCCGGCGACACGACGGCTTCGCTCTGCGGAGCTGCACGGCAACCTTGGGGAACCTCACGCTCGCGGTCGCCGACATGAACGCTGTGCCGGGGGCGAGGGCACGGACCGGGGCATTGACCAACCGACTGATGGACCACCTGCTCGACGAGCACCCCGAGGCCGACGGCGCGCTGTTGTACAGCTGGCAGGGACGGGACCGCGACGGCAGGCCGAAATACCTTCACGTCCTGCAGACGCACCCCGGCAAGGCGGACGCCGGCGCCATATGCCGCAGCCGCGGCGGCGGCACGCCCACGCGCGGCGCATTCACGGCGACCGAAGTCGCCGTGCGGAGATGAACGGCGCGGCGCACGTCCGACCGGCAACATGCACCACCAGGACCGGAACCACGTCGCCGACGGAAGCGACGGATAGAAGGAAACGCCAGGAAAACGGCAAATGGATCGCGCGGACGCCCTTCCACGAGCGGTAAATGCGCGTGGAACCAGGACACGCGTCCGGGACGAGCAGGGCGCTTCGCGCTGGAGACCGCAGCAACGATCGCGGCGATCGCAGGAGCCGGGAGCGCAGCTACCTGGTGACGCAGCCACCCCGCCCACGCGGGGATGGACCCTGCGCCGAGCAGGCAGCTTCCGTACGACCGGGGTCGCCCCGCGCGGGCGCGGATGAACCCGGCACCTGAGCAGGAGCCGGCCAGGAGCACCGGGCCGCCCAGCGCGCGCGGGCGCGCGCTGGGATGAACCGTACGCCTCGCGTAGACTGGAGATCCTACCGGCTGAGCAGAAAGTGGTCGGGCCGCCGCGGGTCTGGAAGTCAGGGACGGCAATCGGTGAGCAACCAGCGGCTGATCGGTGCTCATCTTCCGGCGATGCATCCCGAGCGGCGGGAGACGAGACCGGGACGGTGCTCGGGCTGCCTGACGCGCTTTGCGGTCGACGTGCGGCTGCCGTCGCCGGTGATGTGCCCGGACTGCGGAGGTCATGTCGTCGCCGCCGGGGAGGTCGAGCCGGTGACGCGCCACCTGCCGTTCGACGGTCCTCTCCGCCCACCCGGCCGGTGAGACGGCCCCGAGCGCGGTGGCGGCGTCTGGAGCGTCGGGAGACGGTGTCGGGGGAGTTGCCTGGGCTGTCAGACGCAGTTCGCCATCGACGCGCTGCACGATGCGCTCGATGTGGCGTCGCTGGCGGGCAGGCTGCAGCACCTGATCTGCGGCGTCGTTGACCGGGAAGATGTGAATGAGGGACTCGCGGTCTCGGTTCGGGGCGTTGCCGGCTGGGAACGTTCCGGCGGAGCCGAACGGCAGTTGGGGGCGGGCCGGGACCGCGATCGCTGCTCGGAAGGATGCCTGAACGTCGCTGGCGCGTGCTCGGTCGTGGCCGCGGGCTGTTCGCGATCGATGTGGACGACGGCGGCGGATTCCGCGCGGCGACAACGGCCGAGGTGGACGCGGCGCTGCGGCAACGGGGGCTGTTCGGGGCGGCGGAGTACACGGTGCGGCACGTCGGTTCCGCCGACGACGATCGCGACGATGTCGACGTTGGATGACGGCTTCGGGAAATCCTGGGGGCATTTGGGTGAGCGAGCTGTACGCGGTGGGGTGGCGAGTCCGGGGCCGGCCGCGGCAGTGGGTGTGGTCCGTGTTTCCGTCGCTGGGACTGGCGGTTCGCGTGGCGCGCGGCTATGCGGCCTGCGACGGCGGCGGCCGGTGGCGGGTCTATGGCACGCGGGTTGCCGCCGTCGGCGACGGCCCGGTCGAGGTGGTCCGGGGCCGCCGGCTGGCCGAGGGGCTCGAGACGCATCGACAGGACTGGTGCCGGAGCAGAAGTTCGTGGTTCCGGCGTGCCCGCGCCGCGGGAACGGACACTTGTGGCAGTTCGACCGGGAGCGTTCGACTGTGGATTGCCAGGCGGACACGTGCCAGGCATGCGGATTGGTGCGGCTGACGTCGTATCGGACGGGGCAGGTGGTGCGCTACGTGGAAATGGATGCCGGCGGAGCATGAACGGTCTCCCGCAACCGCGAGATGAATCGAGGGTTACTTCAAGTGGTCGAGACACAGCTTGCTGACGATGCATCGGTCAGCCGTCTGCCGCCGGCGGGCGGACAGCATGCCGATTTGCCGCATGCTCCCGAGGACGTCACCACGATAGGGAAGGGGATCGTCGTCAAGGGCGATGTCAAGGGGGGCGAGGACCTCGTTGTCGACGGGACGGTCGACGGGACGATCGAGCTGCGGCAACATGTCCTGACGGTCGGTCCCACCGGCAGGGTCAAGGCGCAGTTGTCGGCGAAGTCGGTGGTGGTTCTCGGCAAGGTGAACGGGAGTATCCAGGCGAGCGAGCTGGTGCGTATCGGCAAGACCGGCTCGGTCGAAGGTGCGATCTCGGCTCCGCGGTTGGTCATGGCCGTCGGGGCGCACTTGCAGGGCCGCGTGGACGTGTAGGGCTTGGGCTGGGAAAAAAGCTGAAGTGGTCCCGCCTATGCAGAGCTCCGCATCGGCGGGACAACCGGGCAGCCTCCAGGCGTGGATGTGGGTACTGCCCCGAAGGTGATCAAACGCATCGAATGTGATCCGCTCTCTCCCGCGCGAGCGAGATCATGTTCACAAGAACCGCAAAGCACGCCATTCATCGCTGTCTATCGCCCGAAGATGATCGGATTTGTGCTCCAGTCCAACTTTGATCGTGTTCGTGGTTTCGGCGGCGGCGACGACCCGGCGACCACTGGCCGCTTCTCCCGGGACGGCCGCGCCGATTAATGAGGCACGATGGGTTGCAACGCATCGTCGAGCGTCTGTCGGCACGTCGATGTGTGACCGCCTCGATGCGCCCGTCGCCGTCGACGACGAATGTCGGCGACGGCGACGGCTGGATGCGAGTCAATGTGTCGGCCGGCCGGCGAGGAGTCGCATGACGAGCGAGATGCTGATGGTGGCGTGCCACCGGCGACCATGCTCTTGCGGCTGGAGCGCCGTTTCGACGATGTCGTCGCTGACCCTGGAGCGCCGTCTTGGTGTTGGACGATAGTGAAGACCAAACGGATTGTCATCGGCACGATCGTTGCCGCGGCTCTCCTGCAGGGCGATGGGAGGCAGAGGGGACAACCGACCGGGTGACTCCGAGGCCGTGGGGTGATTCGTGATGTTCGGTGCCAGGCTCCCATTGCTGGCGGCGATCGGATGAATCGACATCGGGCGGCCGGTTTTTCTGTCGGCAGCGCGGTGGCGGGCTGCAACGTTCTACGGATTCGGGACCGGATCGGACGCGTGTCCGGGCACCGCCCCCCTTGTACGACCGATCGGGAACATAGGATGTCAGTTAGGCTGTCAAAGCGTCCTGCGCGGTGGGGATACTCAAGTAAACATTGATATTTTGGCCGTGACGTGACTCTGCAACCACAACTATCATCACGTTGTTGTTGTAGGTGCCCGAGGTCATCGGCGGACCTGCGTTGAAGCCCATGATGCAGCGGTCGAACATGCTGCGGTTCTCGTAGGAGTCGTACATGTGCTCGCGCCGGTATGCCGCCCGCTCCCGGCCGGCGGCGATGGCTTCCGGCGTGCGGGGCGGCCGCCGCCCGTCCGGCGGATCGACGATCAGCGAGGTCCGCTTGTCGGAGGTCAGCTCGATCCCCCGCTCGTACCAGAACTCGTTGTACGAGAGCACGCCGCCCTCGGACCGCGGCCGGTAGAAGAGCGCGCCCTTCTCCGGATCGAAGAGGTCGCGGTTGCGCCGGATGCGCTCCGACGCCTCGAACTGCGCGGCTTCCTCCGCCCCGAGCGTTTCCACGCCCTCGAACTGCTCCGGCCGCTGCAGCGGCGTCAGTGTGCGGAAGGTGAAGGTGCCGGAGACGTCCGGCTGTCCGTCCGGCGTGCGCATCGGCATGGTCCGGTCGCCCGTCTGGGCCAGCGCGGCCGGCGCGGCCAGTGCGAGGAGGAGCATCAGGGTGCAGAAGGCGGCGAAGGCGTTTCTGTGCATCGTCGGTCTCTTGTCTCGAGTCTATCGAAGAAGGGGCAGGTCCGTGCGAATCGGGTCATGAGAGCCTGGAAAGCTCCACATCGGAACAGCTTACATCACTCCACGGCCAGCCTGCGGTCGAAGGTGAAGGGCCGGATCGCGCCGGGCCGAACCTCGTCGAAGTCCGGGTGCGCCGGATTGAGCACGACGTTTCGTTCCAGTGGGTTCACGGCGCTCGGCGCCATGATCGCCAGGTGCGTCCGGAGCAGGTCCGCACCGGCCCGCCGGATATCGGCGACGGGTGCGGGCGGGGTGACAATGGACTCGTCCGGAACGTCGAGGTCCAGGATTCGGTAGCTCGGAAACGTGGACGGGCGCGTCAGATTGGCCAGGATTTCCAGGGCCGCCAGCGACGAGTTCTCGCTGCAGTAGATAGCGGGCATCCCCTTCGGATTCCACCGGCCGCCGTACCGGGCGGCACCCTCGCCGCTCAACATCTCTTCGACGCTGCCGGCGCACGTGCTGCGCGCGATGCGCCACACCCTCACGTCGGTATGCCGTGCTCCAGACGCCCGATCAGGTCGATGACGTCCTCGGCGCCGGTGGCGGTGTCCGCACGCCGCAACGGCGTCTCTCCGGCGAGCGCGGGGTTGGGGTGCTTGAGCCAGTCGCGCGCGTGCTCCCGGTTGCCGTCGAAGTAGGACAGCGCCATGTTGAACACCCTGGCCACCCTGGCCGCCCGGTCCCCCTCGTCCCGGCGCAGTACGCCTCGAAGCCTGCGTCGGACCAGGGTCTGACGCGGAATGCCGACGACGCTCGCCAGTTGCGTTTCCGTCACGTCCAGGGTGTCCTTCAGGCGATCCAGAAAGCTGGCGGGGAGCCCGGCGCGAATCTCGGCCAGGGTGGGTGGTGGGATTGCAGGTCCCTGCGGTGTCGCTGCCGTGTTCGACGCCACTCGATCCCTCGCTGGAATGAGACACGACAATGTACCATATGGGCAGTACGTGGGTCAGGTCGCGCAAGAGGAGCTGCGGAATGGAACCGATCATCGACCATATCGAGATCACCGTGCAGGACATGAGCGTCGCGGCGCCGTTCTACGACAAGCTCCTTCCGCTCCTCGGCTTCGACCTCAAGAGCAGGAACAGCGCCGTGCTGGAGGATCACGAGCTGCACGTCGTCGAATACCTGCATCCGCGGTTGGGCTTCGCCATCAGCTCGCCGCGGAGCGCGTTTCGGGGCGCTGCCGTCAATCGCCGCAGGCCCGGCGCGCTGCATCACCTCGCGTTCAGGGCGGACTCCCGCGCCGACGTCGACCGTCTGCATCTCGAGTTGACGCAGATCGGCGCCATGATCGTGAGCCCGCCGCGGGAGTACCCGGAGTACGTGCCGCCGGGCTACTATGCGCTCTTCTTCAAGGACCTCGAGGGCATCAAGTACGAGATTGTCCACACGCCCCCGCGGTCAGGATAGGCGGTGGCAGTCGAAGGACCGGGGGAGGGCCGTGGCGCGAGGCAAGCTGGAACAGGCGATCGAGGAGTTGCTCCTGGAGGTCGACCGCCCGGGCGATTTCTGCGCCCACGGCCGGTTGCTGGCGCCCATGCCGGTGCTGGAGGCGAAGGGTGCCGGCGCCCTGTCGTTTCCGGTGCCGGAAGCGCAGCTCCAGGCACTGATCGCGGTCGCGGAACGCGCGCCGTACGGCAAGGGGCCGGCAACGGTGGTCGACCCGAACGTGCGCGACTGCCGGCAGATAGACGCCGCACGCATTCGTCTGGCCGGCGCGGGGTGGCATGACACGTTCGGCAGGATCCTGACCGCGGCGGCCGACGGCCTCGGCTGCCCCTTGGACCGGTTGGACGCCCATCTCTACAAGCTGTTGATCTACGAGCCGGGAGGCTTCTTCGTCTCCCACCGCGACACCGAGAAGGCCGACGGCATGATCGCCACGCTGTCGATTTCGCTGCCCGTTGCGGGTACCGGAGGCGAGATCGTCGTCCGTCACCGTGGACGCGAGCGCGCCATCGACATGACCGCAGCCGAGCCGTCCGAGCTGGCGTTCGCCGCGTTCTACGCCGACTGCGAACACGAGGTCAGGCCGGTCACCGAGGGGTACCGCCTGTCGCTCGTGTTCAGTCTGTGCCTGCGCGCCGGCGACAACGATACGCCCCGCACGGCGCCCGACTACGACCAGCAGGTCGACCGGCTCGCCAGACGGCTGGCCGCGTGGCGGCGCGGGCCGGACGCGGTCGAGAAGCTCGCCTGGGTGCTGGAGCACGAATACAGCGAGGCGGGTCTGTCGTTCGACGCGTTGAAGAACCGCGACGCCGCTCTGGCGCGCATTCTGGCGGCGGCCGCCGGGCGAGCCGACTGCGCGCTGCACGCGGCCATTCTGCATCTCGAGGAATGGGGGGCTGCCTCGTATTCGGGCGGATTCGCGGACTGGGGCTGGGATGGATCGGAAGACGACGACGTGGAGATGGAGGAGGTGGAGGACTATCGCCAGTGGCTGGACGGCTGGGTCGGCCCTGACGGCGGTCGTCCGCCGTTCGGCGAGATCGACCTGTCGCCCGAGGAGCGGTTGCCGCACGGCGCGCTCGATGGTATCGAGCCGGACGAACAGCATGTCGAAGGGGCTACCGGCAACGAGGGCGCGACCGTCGAGCGCACGTACCGCCGCGCCGCGCTGGTCCTGTGGCCGGAGTCGAGGACGCTCACCGTCGTTGCGGACAGCGGCATCGACACGGCAGTCGCCTGGGTGGCGGAACAGCTCGACTGGAGCGGAGAGGGCACGGACGAGCGTATCCGGACGCTCACGGCGCAACTGATCGACATCTGGCCGGCCGGCCGCGATGACTTCGACGAGTCCGATGCGACGGGCCGCGCGCGCATGCTGCGCCTGCTGTGCGACACGCGAGACGAAGGGGGGGCGGCGCGCTTCCTGCGGGACGTGATCGTGGCCTGCTACGACGGGAGCGAGAACGAAGCGCTGGCCGCCGTGCTGGACATGCTGGGACCGCCCGGTGGGGAGTACTTCCTGCTCGACATGATTGGCGCGCATCTCCGGCGGCGGCCCGCGGCCATGCTCGGTCTGCTGTGGCGCCTCGACGAGGCGCACCGAGCGGCTGCCGACCCGGACTGGGACGTCGTACTGCGGGAAACGGTGCGCGCAGCCCTGGGGGCGCTGCCCGCCGCGCTGCCGCCGGAACCCGAGGAGGACGTCCCGTGGACGGCCTCCCGGCGTCCGACGCGATTCAGCGAGACGGCCGTCTACCACCTGTTCGCATTGGCCTGGCGGCTGGGGTTGCCGGACGCGGCCGCCGCGGCCGCCGGCGCCGTGGCCGCCGAGCCGCGGGTCGTCGCGCCGGACCGCGCGCTGCCGGCGGTGCTGGCGAAGCTGCATGCCGAGGAGGGGGCGGCAGGCAGCGCGGCCTTCGCGCGGCTGTGGCGGCACGCGGCCGACTCCCTGCTGGCGCGCAGCGCGGAACCGCCCACACCGCCGGGCGACTGGACCATCGCCGCCAACGCCGGCTGCCGGTGCGAACACTGCGGCCGGCTGCGGGACTTCTGCAAGGACCCGACGACCCGCACGGCGCGCTTCCCGTTGCGCAAGGACCTGCGCGCGCACCTGCACCAGATCATCGACGGTCAGCAACTCGATATCGAGCACGTGACCGAACGCCGCGGCCGGCCGTTCACGCTCGTGTGCACCAAGACCCGCGCGAGCCACAAGCGGCGTCGGGCCGAATACGCCGAGGACGTGTCGTGGATGCAGGGGCTGATCGAGGCGGCGCCCGACGGCGAGCAGGCCGCGGACCGCGCACCGCAGCTCGCCGCGTTGCGGTCGGCGGTGACCGCTTCCGAAACGGCGTGATCGACGCGCGGAATACACTGGCGGGCGAACATGCTGCAGCTCGAGCACATCGACGCCATCGAGCGGCGTCTCTGGAGCGCCGCCGACACGCTGCGCGCCAACTCGAAGTACGCGAGCAACGAGTACTTCCTGCCGGTCATGGGTTTGGTGTTCCTGCGCCACGCCTACAGTCGCTACCTGGCCGTCAGGGATGAGATCGAGGCAGGCATGCCGATGCGCGACGGCAGGAAGCGGACGGTCACCAGGGAGGACTTCGCACAGAAGAACGCCCTCTTCCTGCGGCCCGAGGCGCAGTTTGATCACCTGGTCGCGCTGCCCGACGGCAAGGACCGCGTGGCCGCGATCGTCGCCGCCATGGAGTCCATCGAAGCGGACTACGCCAGCCTGCGCGGCGTCCTGCCGAAGAGCGAGTACCAGGCGCTGGACAACGAAGTGCTCGGCGATCTGCTGCGCAAGCTGAACCCGGACGAGCTCAAGCAGGTCTCCGGCGACGTCTTCGGCCGCATCTACGAGTACTTCCTCACGAAGTTCGCCGACCAGAAGGCGCACGACGACGGCGAGTTCTTTACGCCCGTCTCGCTGGTGTCCCTCATCGCCCACGTCCTCGATCCCGACCGCGGCACCGTGCTCGACCCGGCGTGCGGCTCCGGCGGCATGTTCGTGCAGAGCGCGCGCACCGTGGAGGAGCACGGCGGGAGCCCGACGGAACGCCTCACCTTCCGTGGCGTCGAGAAGAACGACACCACCATCCGCCTCGCGAAGATGAACCTCGCCGTGCACGGCCTCGAAGGCGACATCCGGCAGGCGATCACCTACTACGACGACCCGCACGAGCTGCTCGGCCGGGCCGACTACGTGATGGCCAATCCGCCGTTCAACGTCGACGAGATCGACGCCGACAAGGTCCGCACTGATCCGCGCCTGCCTTTCGGCCTGCCCGGCGTGAACAAGAAGCAGAAGGTCGGCAACGGCAACTACGTCTGGATCAGCTACTTCTACAGCTACCTGAACGAGACGGGCCGGGCCGGGTTCGTCATGTCCTCGCAGGCGTCGAGCGCCGGCGGCGGCGAGGCCGCGGTGCGGCGCAAGCTGGTGGAGACCGGCGACGTCGACGTCATGATCGCCATCCGCTCGAACTTCTTCTACACGCGCAGCGTGCCGTGCGAGCTGTGGTTCCTGAAACGCGCCAAGCCGGAGGCGCACCGCGACAAGGTGCTGATGATCGATGCGCGCAACGTCTACCGCAAGGTGACGCGCAAGATCTACGACTTCAGCCCCGAGCAGCAGCAGAACCTGCTGGCCATCGTCCGGCTCTACCGCGGCGAGCCGGAGCGATTTCGCGAGATCGCCTTCCAGCATCTGTGGCGCGTCGCTGAGGAGGGAGGCTGGTGCTTCGAGTGGGAGAGCGACGACGGCGAGAGTGGCCGGCCGCTGCAGGAGTTCGCCGATGCGATCGCCGCGCTCGGCGGCGAACTGTCTCCGTTCCTCAAGACCCTGCCGAAGACCGGTGCGCCCGCCGCGCACCTCGCGGAACTCGGCCGGGAGCAGAAACGGTTCCGGCGCGAGGTCGAGCGTTTCCGCGTCCGCATCGACAAGGCGGCTCCACAGTGGGAGCGAACGCCCGACACGAACCCCGGTCTGAACAAGCTGGTGGCCTGGTTCGCTCCGCTGGCCGAGAGCAGCCGTGACCTCACGGCGCAGGCCGATCTGCTCTACAAGGCTGCCGCCCGCCTGATAGAGACCTGCGAGCAGGAGTGCGGCGCCAAGTCCGGCGACGCCTGGAATGGCCGCGCCGTCACCCGCGCCCGCAAGGCCGCCGACGAGGCGCGGCGGGAAGCCGTCGAACAGCTCGGGAAGGTCCGCTACTTCTGGCGTCAGGCCCACTGGCTCACCGAGCGCTTCCCCGACGGCGAGCTGCGCGACGTGGAAGGGCTGGTCAAGCTCGTGGACCGCACCGAGATCGAAGCCAACGACTGGAGCCTGACGCCCGGCCGCTACGTCGGCGTCGCCCCGGAAGAGGAGGACGAGGACTTCGACTTCGCGACCGCGATGCGCGAGATCCACGCCGAGCTCGCGGACCTGAACGCCGAGGCGGCCGTCCTGGCGGCGCGGATCCAGGAGAACTTCGAGAAGCTGGGGATATGACGACGTCAACCAGATCGCGAACGAGTGACACGGACGACCGGAGCTTCCGGGGCCGGCAAAGGGAGGGCGCGTCCTTCCCCGTCGGGCCGTCGCGCGCCCGGCTGCCGGCGGACTATACGGCCGCCTTCGCCGAGATCAAGGAGCGCATTCGCAAGGAACGCCTGCGCGTAGTGCTGGCGGCCAACGCGGGGCTCGTGCTGCTGTACTGGGACATAGGGCGAGCGATTCTCGACCGCCAGGGCCGGGAGGGTTGGGGCGCCAGGGTAATCGATCGGCTTTCCGACGATCTCCGAGAAGCCATCCCTGACATGCGGGGGCTGTCGCCGCGCAACCTGCGGTACATGCGGGCCTTCGCCGCCGCCTGGCCGGACCGCCGAATTGTGCAACAGGTTGTTGCAGAAATTCCCTGGGCGCACCACGTGACTCTGCTGAACAAGCTTCGAAACTCCGAGACCCGGCTGTGGTACGTCAGGAAAGCACATGAAGAAGGCTGGAGCCGTAACGTTCTGGCAGTGCAGATCGAGTCGCGGCTGCACGAGCGAACCGGCAAGGCGATCACCAACTTTCCGGCCACCCTGCCGCCCGAAGACTCCGACTTGGCGACCCAGGTGTTCAAGGACCCATACCTGTTCGATTTCCTGGGCGCTACCGCCTCCCGAACCGAACGGGAGATCGAGCAGGCTCTCGTAAACCACGTGCAGCGCTTCCTGCTGGAGCTCGGCGCCGGCTTCGCGTTCGTCGGCCGGCAGGTTCTGCTGGAGGTTGGCGATCAGGATTTCTACGCCGATCTGCTCTTCTACCACCTGAAGCTCCGCCGCTACGTGGTCGTCGAGCTCAAGGCCGTGCCGTTCAACGCCGCCTTCGTCGGGCAGATGAACCTGTACCTCTCCGCCATCGACGACCTGCTGCGCCACACCGACGACAAGCCGACCATCGGCCTGCTGCTCTGCAAGAGCAAGGATCGGCTGGTGGTGGAGTACGCCCTGCGCGGCTTCGACAAGCCGATGGGCGTCGCCGAATGGGAGACCCGTCTCGTAGAGTCGTTGCCGGAAGAGTTGAAGGGCAGTCTGCCCAGCGTTGACGAAATCGAGGCGGAGCTCAACGGATCCGGGGATACGGATGCCTGAGGACGGAATCGTTGTCGTCACGTCTCGGCCGTCCGAACAGCCGCCGTATGCCATCGCGCCGGACATGCTGTCCCGCGTTGCGGGAATCGGCGAAGCGTCTCGAAGGGAGATCCTGCATGCGCTCGGGCTCAGCGACCGAAAATCCCTGCGAGAGCGTTACCTGTTGCCGGCGGTGTAGCGTGGGTACGTCGTGATGACCCGCCCGGACGCCCCGAACGCCGGGAACCAGAGGCAACGCCTGACCGCGCTGGGGCGACGGGAGCGGTCCTCGGCCCGTTGAGCACTACAAGGACGACTATGGCGTGGCGAGGGACGACGTGGAGCAAGAGGCGCCTGGTCGACGTGGCTGATCTCTGCCTCGGGAAGATGCTCGATCAGGAGAAGAACAGAGGGGAATACCTGCCGTACCTGGCCAATGTCAACGTGCGTTGGGGAGCGTTCGACCTGAGCGATCTGCGGCAGATGCGGTTCGAGGCGCACGAGAAGGATCGCTATGGCTTGAAGTACGGCGACATCGTCATGTGCAAGGCGGCGAACCCGGCCGCTGTGCTCTTTGGAAAGAGGAGCAGCCGGGAATGATGATCCAGAAGGCCCTGCACCGGATTCGACCCAGGAACGGCTTGGACAACCGATTCTTGTACTATTCGTTACTCCATCAAGGGAAGACCGGCAGCTTTGCGCCGCTCTTTACCGGCGCCACGATAAGGCACCTTCCGGGCCAGAATCTGGCGAAGGTCGAACTGGCGATTCCGCCTCTGACGGATCAGCGACGAATTGCGGACGTCCTCTCCGCCTACGACGACCTGATCGAGAACAACCGGCGGCGGATTCGCTTGCTGGAACAGGCGGCGAGGCTGCTTTACGAGGAGTGGTTCGTCCGCCTTCGTTTCCCACGGCACGGACATGTCACCACAACTGACCGCATGCCGGAAGGATGGGAGCGCAAGCTTGCGGCCGAGGTGATTGAGATCAACCCGAGGAATGCAGTGCAGAATGGAACGCCTATCCGATACGTTCCGATGGGTGCTCTCTCGACATCCGGGATGGTTGTCGACTTGAGTGAGTCCCAGACTCGGGCTGAACCAACGCCGGTACGGTTCATGAACGGCGATACCCTACTTGCACGAATTACGCCTTGTCTCGAGAACGGAAAGACAGGCTATGTCAATTTCCTGGGGCAAGACGAAATTGGGTGCGGTTCCACCGAGTTCGTCGTATTGCGTGGGCAGGAGGTCAGCTCCTACTTCACTTATTGTTTGGCGCGCACCCGCGAGTTTAGGGCAACCGCCATCAAGAGCATGGTCGGCTCTTCCGGGCGTCAACGTGTGCAGGTCAGTTGCCTTCGGGAGTTCGTGGTGTCTGTACCGCCGGCGTCGCTTCGTAAGGAGTTCGATTCGACTTGTGAACCGCTATTTCGACAAATCACCGTACTAATCAGGCAGATCGAGATGCTCGCCAAAGCGCGCGACTTCATCCTTCCACGTCTGATGAACGGGGAGGTCGTCGTATGAGCCGGATAGTCGATTCCGATTTGGTCGGCGTGATCGACCGGGGCGAGGACGCGACCCTGGAGTTCAAGCGATCCCTCACGAAGGACGTCGGCCGGGTTTGTGCGCGTTCGCCAATGCGAGTGGCGGAACCGTTCTGGTCGGCGCAGCCCGCCACGGGCCGCGAGCTTCTCTCGGCGAGCGGGTACTCCACCAGGACCGGCAACTTCAACGAGCCATCGAAGGCATCTTGCGATGAACCGTCTGGAGCTCACGATCCCCGACAAGCCCGCAGCGGCAAGCAGGTGCTTGACACCGACGTGTTTGGCCGGCGGCGATTAGTTAGAGGGTGATGCCCTACTTTGAACCGAGCACTGCCGATTGGAGGGTAGTGTATCAGTTGGAAATCCGGCGCGCCAACCCGGCACGTCCTTTGCTCAACGCGTGCCGCTGCTGGGCAGTTCCTTGAACACGGCGATCAGGTCTTGCAGGGCTACGTCCAAGTCATCTCCGTACGCAAACGTCGGCTTCGAGCCGGGAGGCATCTCCCCGACATACCGCGAATCTTCGAAGTCGGTCTTGTGCTTGGCGAGGATGGACCGCACAGACCCATGCACAACCCGCTCGACCACGCCCTTGCGCTGCTGCTCGACGGCCGTTTGCGTCTTTTGGTCCAGCGCGTCGAACAGCTTGAGGAGGTCGTGCCCCCGCTTGTGCGCCCCCGTCGTCTTGATGGCGACGGCCTTCAAGGCCAGCTCTGCCGCCAGAGCGCGCAAGACAGGGGCGGCGAGCATACTCCCGAGGAACTCTTCGGGGGTCGTCCGATCACCACCCTTCAGTTGGCCGACCCAAACACGGTCGAGATCGGCAGCCACCCGGCGCAAGCCTACGGCTTGCGTGATGGCGATCTCCATCCTCATCATCACACTCGTCTCCCAGTGCCCGATCAGACGCCCGAATAGGGTCTTGCGAACGGTCTCGCTGACGATGTCCGTGAGAAGCCCCCGCATGCCTTCAACGCCTTCTCTCCCCGCCTTCTTCATGAGCTTCTTGAACCGGGTCTCTGCGAGGCGAGCGCGCGGAGTTTCACGCACCAGATCGGGCAAGGTCTTCTTCAGGGACTCCTTCTCATCATCCGATAGAGCATCCATCTCGTCAGCCATCTCCTCGGCAGCACGGAGAGCCGCCGTTGTCCAGGGAAACGGCTCCCCGCACTTGTAGCAGAAGGCAGGTGCCGTGTAATCGCTGGAACCAATGAAGCCTGGCACGTAGTACTCCCCGCGGATCTCTGTCTCGCAGGCGGGGCACGTCGTGATCGTTCGCGAGCCGCACTTGTCGCAATGAACCTGATCGTGGGCTGGATAGTCGCGTACACGGGAGTTCGCAACGTGTCCGTTCTCGCAGATCTGGGCGAGGTCGTAGTAACTGTCGGCCAATGCCGCCACTCGCCGAGCTCGCCGGATGCGGACCCGGTTCTGGCCCGGTGAGTCAAGGGGAGATCGCTGAACGCCGGGTCGTCAGGTCTCGGGCCGCGGGTCCACGTCCGCGGCCATTTACCCCAGGGATTGTACCAGATCCCGCCGCAGACCTCAGGGATTGTGGTCGGCATGATCAGATGCACCCGGCGACATTGAGACTGGGTACGGCACGGCGGGCCGTGCCGTACCCTCATCCGAACGACTTCCGAGCGCGCCCAGTCCCGGGCGCAGAGACCTGACGATCAACTGAATACGTGAATGCCGCTTGTACGGACGAGCGGCCCGTGCTTCCAACACGGGCCGCTGAAGTCGGCGAGTGGCGCGGGAGAATCCCATGACGAACCCCGCACCGAGGCCCCGCACCGAGGCCACAGAGCCCTCAGTGTAGCCACGGAACCGGAACCGGAACCGGGTACGGATACCCAGCGGCTGCGCCCCTTGGCGCACGTCACCACGGTAGAGCGCACGCCGTCCGCGTTCCGAGACCAGTTCAAGACCCGGCGTGGCGTGCCGCAGCCGTACGTGGAAGGCCCGCCCGGCTGGCGCAGCGAATGAGCCGACCGGGATCGGTGATAGACTCGCGTCGCCGACCACAAGCTGTTCAGTTGACGACGGACGGACTGGCTTCGTACGTGCCCGCGGTCGAGGATGTGTTCGGCGCAGACGTGGACTTCGCACAACTCATCAAGCTGTACGGGCCAGGGAAGGACACGGACGAGGCGACCACGGCCGCGCGTTACAGCCCGCCCACGTGCCACGCACGCGCGTGCACCGGGTGACTGGCGAGCCGAACCCGAAGCACATCAACACGTCGTACGTGGAGCGGTCGAACCTGACGATCCGGATGGGCGTCCGGCGGTTCACGCGGCTGACCAACGCGTTCTCGAAGAAGCTGGAGAACCACGCGCACCACGTGGCGCTGATGCTGACGTACTACAACTTCTGCCGGATCCACAAGACGCTGCGGGTGACTCCAGCGATGGCGGCGGGCGTCACGAGCGAGTTGCGGGATGTCGAGTGGATCGCCGAGTTGGTGGCGGCGCGGGATCCGAAGCCGGGACCGCGGGGGCCGTACCGGAAGACGAAGCAGCCATGAGTAAGACTGACAGCCAGAAGCTCGACGTTGAGAAACTCCTTCAAGACGGGTACGCCAAGTACGCCGCCGTTACAGAAGACAAGTTCGGCTCGCCGAAGACCCAACTGGCCCCAGTCAGGCGATTCTGCGACTTCTTGCTGAACGGAACCGCCCCACACCCCGACATTCCCGCTCCTGGTCCGCCGAAGTTGCGGCGCTGAGCCCAGTGCCGACGTCCGCGGGCGGTAATTCAAACTGAGACACTACCGATTGACAGGGCACGGCCGGTGTGAAACGCTTGGTCCGGTTAGCTAATCAATGGCGGAGACGGCCCGATGAAAGTGAACATGCACGAGGCGAAGTCGCAGCTTTCGCGGCTCGGGAAGGCGGCCTGGGAAGGCGAGGATGTCGTGATCGCCCGCGCCGGCGAGCCGTATCTGCGCCTGTTGCCGTACCGCGAAAAGAAAGGCAAGCGCAAGCTCGGGGGGTCGGAAGGCCAGATCCGGATTGCTCCGGACTTCGACGAGCCGGACGAGGAGTTGATGGCTCTGATCGAGCAGTCGAACATTTCTCCGGACGAAGAGTAGCGGTGGCGCGCCTGTTGCTGGATACCCACGTGCTGTTGTGGTCGCTCGCTGCACCGTCGAAGCTGAGCACCCGCGCCGGCGAAGCGCTGGAGGACGCCTACAACGACGTCTTCGTAAGCGCGGTCACTGCGTGGGAGATCTCGGTCAAGCGGGCAAAGGGGCGCCTGACCGCCCCCGACAACCTCTCGGAGGTCCTCGAGAAAAGGGGGTTCACGCATCTACCTCTGAACTTCCACCACGCGGAGCAGGCGGGCAACCTTCCGTCGCATCATCGTGACCCATTCGATCGATTCCTGATCGCTCAGGCGCAGATCGAAGGACTGGTTCTCGTCACCCGCGATGCCCGGATTCCGCTCCACGGCATCCGTACGATGGCGGCGTAGTGAAGCGAAGCGGTTTCGACGTGACCCGATGACCCCCTCTCCCTACACCGAGGACACCCTCGTCCAGCAGACCACCGCCGACTACCTGGAACAGCAGCTCGGCTGGGAATCGGTGTACGCGCACAACCACGAGGACTTCGGACCGGACAGCCTGCTGGGCCGGACATCGGAGCGGGAAGTAGTGCTTACCCGCCCGCTGCGCCAGAGGCTGGCGGCGCTGAATCCCGGCCTGCCGCCAGAGGCTTACGACGACGCGGTGCGCCGCATCACCGCGACGGTGGCGTCGCAGACCACCGTGGCCGCCAACAGGGAGAAGTACGACCTGCTCCGCGACGGCGTCCAGGTCACCTACCGCGGCGACAGGGGCCGGCCGACCCGGCGGCGCCTGCGCGTGCTCGATTTCGACGACCCCGACAACAACCACTTCCTCTGCGTGCGCGAGATGTGGGTGCGCGGCGACCTGTACCGGCGCCGGCCGGACATCATCGGCTTCGTCAACGGGCTGCCGCTGCTCTTCATCGAGTGCAAGAACATACACCGCGACCTGAAGGCGGCGTTCGAGAAGAACTACGCCGACTACCGCGACACCGTCCCGCACCTCTTCCACCACAATGCGGTGGTGATGTTCGCCAACGGCGAGAAGGCCAAGATCGGCTCCATCACGAGCCGGTGGGGGCACTTCCACGAGTGGAAGCGGCTGGCAGAGGAGGAGCCGGGCGCGGTGGACATGGAGACGCTGCTCAAGGGCGTCTGCGACAAGCGTAACTTCCTGGACTTCGTCGAGAACTTCATCCTCTTCGACGAATCGTCCGGCGAGACGCGGAAGATCCTGGCGCGCAACCACCAGTTCCTCGGCGTGAATCGTGCTGTGGAGGCTGTGCGCGAGCGCAAGGCGCGGGCCGGGAAGCTTGGGGTGTTCTGGCACACGCAGGGCGCTGGCAAGAGCTACTCGATGCTGATGTTCACCCGCAAGGTGCACCGCAAGCTGGGCGGCAACTTCACGTTCCTGGTGCTGACCGACCGCGACGACCTCGATACGCAGATCTACAAGACCTTCGCGGGCTGCGGCGTGGTGGACCACGACCGCGACCCCTGCCGCGCAAGCAGCGGCGACCACCTGGGTCGGCTGCTGGCCGAGCACAAGTCCCACGTCTTCTCGCTGATCCAGAAGTTCAACCAGGACGTGGACCCCGAGGCGGGCTACACCCAGCGCGACGACGTCATCGTCATCAGCGACGAGGCGCACCGCACGCAGTACGGCACGCTCGCCCTCAACATGCGCAACGCGTTGCCCAATGCCAGTTGCATCGGCTTCACCGGCACGCCGCTGTTCACCGGCGACGAGATCACGCGCAAGGTGTTCGGCGACTACGTCTCCACCTATGACTTCCAGCGGGCGGTGGAGGACGGGGCCACGGTGCCGCTGTACTACGACGCCCGCGGCGACGATCTGGGCGTGGCGATCGACGACCTGAACGAACGCATCGCCGACAAGCTGGTGGAGCTGGAGACCGACGATATCGACGTCGCGCAGCGTCTGGAGCGGGAGCTGAAGCGCGACTACCACGTCATCACCGCCGAGAAGCGGCTCGACCAGGTGGCCCGCGACTTCGTGCGCCACTACACGGCGGCGTGGGAGACCGGCAAGGCGATGCTGGTCTGCATCGACAAGGTGACCTCCGTTCGGATGCACGCGCTCATCGAGCACTACTGGGAGGAGCGCATCGAGGAGCTGGAGGCGGAGCACGCGAAGGCGCCCGGCGAGCAGGAAGCGATCTACCTACGGCGGCGGATCGACTGGATGCGCGAGACCCGGGCCGCGGTCGTGGTGAGCGAAGAGCAGGGAGAGGTGGAGAAGTTCCGCCGCTGGGACCTGGACATCGTCCCGCACCGGCGGATCATCAAGGAAGGCATGGACCTGCCCGCAGAGATGCGCGCCAGGCCGCGGTTCCGGAACCTGCAGCGCATGGCCGTCGACGACGCGTTCAAGGAGCAGGAGCACCCATTTCGCATCGCCGTCGTCTGCGCCATGTGGCTGACCGGCTTCGACGTGCCCAGCCTCTCCACCCTCTACCTGGACAAGCCGCTCAAGGCCCACACGCTGATGCAGGCTATCGCCCGCGCCAACCGGGTGAACGAGGGCAAGAACAACGGTCTGATCGTCGACTACTGCGGCGTCCTCAAGCACCTGCGCAAGGCGTTGGCGACGTTCGCCGGCGCGCAGCCTGGCGGAGAAGGCGGAGGCAAGGAGATCGACCCGGCGAGACCGGACGAGGAGCTGCTCGCCGACTTGGCCGAGGCGATTGCCATGGTGCGGAGCTTTCTGGACGACGGCGGAGCGCCGCTCGACGACGTCATCAGGAAACTGAGCTTTCACCGTAACGCGGCCATTGTCGCCTGCAAGGAGGTAGCTAACCGGAACGACGAGACCCGCAAGCGCTTCGAGGTGCTGTGCCGCGAGGTGTTCAAGAAATTCAAGGCGTGCATCAACGCGAAGGGCGTGAACGCCCACCGCGCGGAGCGCGACGCGGTCGACGTTATCTACCGGAGTCTGCAGAGTGATCGGGAGAAAGCCGACATCAGCCACATCATCCGCATACTGCAAGGGGTGGTGGACGAAGCCATCGGACTGCGCGGAAACCGCGTTGGCGATCGGGAGCCGTACGACATCAGCGCGATCGACTTCGATCGGCTCAAGCGCGAGTTCGAGCGCAGCCGTTCCCAGCGGTCCGCCGTCCAGGCGCTCAAGCACACCGTGGAAGAGCGACTCAGGCGCCTGCTGGCCCGCAATCCGTTGCGGACCGACTTCCAGCAGCACTACGAAGCAATCGTCGCGGAGTACAACCGCGAGAAGGACCGCGTGACCATCGAGCGCACCTTCGAGGAGCTGCTCAAGTTCTTCGAGGAGCTGGAGGAAGAGGAGAGCCGCGCGGTTCGGGAGGGGCTGGACGAGGAGTCACTGGCGATCTTCGACCTGCTGACGAAGCCGGACCTGGACAAGGCCGACATCCGGCGCATCAAGACCGTCGCGAAGGAGCTGCTGCGGACGCTCAAGGCGGAGAAGCTCCGGGTCGACCAGTGGCGCGAGAAGGAGGCGACGCAGAGCGCCGTCAAGGTCGCCATCCACGACTTCCTCTACAGGGACGAGACGGGCCTGCCCGCCGGCGCCTACTCGGAGGCGGAGGTCGCGGCCATGTCCGATACCGTGTTCGCGCACGTCTACCGCGTCTACCCGACCGTGCCGTCGCCGTTCTACGACGACGTGACGGCGGCCTGAACGCCGCGCGGCATCCTCCCGGGACCGGAGTCAGGGCCGTTGTCGAGGTCGCAGTCGGGGGCCGTAGTCGAAGGGAGCGAGGCCGGAGTCAGCCGAAACGCGATGAGCGAAGGGCCGCCACCGTACAGGATCACACCGGCCATACTGTCCCGGGTCGCGCAGATCGCCGAAGCGGTCGGTCGCGCGGAGGCGGCCGGCGTGTCGCAGGACCTGCGTCTGCGCCGCATCAACCGCATCCGCACGATTCAGGGATCGCTCGCCATCGAGGGCAACATCCTCAGCGAGGAGCAGATCTCGACGATTCTCGACGGCAAGCCGGTCGTTGCTCCCTTGCGGGACGTTCAGGAAGCCCGGAACGCCATCCAGGCCTACGATCGATACGAGCAGTGGAACCCGGCCAGCGAATCCGATCTCCTCAGCGCCCACGAGATCCTCATGAGGGGCCTGCTGGATGCGCCGGGCCGCTATCGTGGCGGCGGCGTGGCCGTGATGGGGCAGGGCCGGGTCCATCACGTCGGCCCGCCCGCCGGGCAGGTGCCGCGGCTCATGGCCGACCTGCTGTCGTGGGTCGGAAGCACCGCCGACCATCCGCTCGTGACGAGCTCGGTCTTCCACTACGAGTTCGAGTTCATCCATCCCTTCGAGGACGGCAACGGACGCCTGGGCCGGCTCTGGCAGACGCTGATCCTGACCCGCTGGAAGTCACTCTTCGCCCACGTGCCGGTCGAGAGCCTCGTCCGTGCCCGCCAGAGCGAGTACTACGGGGCCATCCGGCGGAGCTCGGCGGAGGGCCAGAGCACGGCGTTCGTCACCTTCATGCTGGAGACGATTCTTGCAGCGGTTCGGACCCCCCAGGTAACCCCCCAGGTAACCCCCCAAGTCGCGCGCCTGCTGTCCGTGCTGCACGGCGAGATGTCGCTGCGAGAAATCCTGCACACACTCGGGCTCAGTGATCGCAAGTCGCTACGGCAGCGGTACCTGTTGCCGGCGTTGCAGGGCGGGTACCTGGAGATGACCCGCCCCGACGCACCCAGTGCCAGGAATCAGAAGTACCGCCTCACTTCGCTGGGGCAGCGGGTCCGGTCGGCAGCGGACTGAGTCGACCGCGTTGCGGCGGCCTGAACGCTGCGCCGCGCCCGGAATCGGGGCACGAGTCGAAAGGACTCCGGGCCGCAGTCGAGGCGCGAGTCAGGGCAAGAGTCGTACTACAGCGGGTCCACCGTCACGTCGCTGATCGCCACGTGCGACAGCAGGCGCATGCTGTTGACGACGTAGTCGGGCGTCAGCGTGTCGACCGGCACCTTCCCGCCGTCGACCGCATAGTTGTCCTGGTCGGAGAAGAGCACGCCGCCGACCCGCTCGAACGCCGTCGCCCGGCGGAAGCGGAGCCCGTTGTCGAAGTCGTAGCCGAACTGCTCGATGCGGCCGGTCTCCGGGTCGAACCAGAAGGTGTAGGCGTCGTCCGCGTCGTTGCTCGTGCCGGGGGTGAACGACACCTTCATGCGGTGCAGGTCGCGGCCGTTCCAGCGGTCGAGGCCCATGTCCTCGAAATGGATGTCGCCCCCCTTCAGGGTGTAGGGCAGCAGGGGGAAGAAGACGCGGGCATTGGCGAACGCGGTGGCGCGCCGCTCGCCCTCGGCGTCCAGCTCGACCTCCTCGCCGCCGCGCCACTCGGTGACGCCGTCGTTGTTCAGGCGCACGCGGCGCTCCGGCCGGTTGCCCCGGGCCGGGTCCGTCACGGTGAACTCGAACTCGCCCCCGTTGCGGCTCGCCTCGATGTCGAAGCTCCCCGACAGCGACGTGATGGTCATCGTCATCCTGGCGCTCTCGTAGAGGTCGCCGCCGTGGTACGCGATGGACTGCGCGACGATATCGGGCAGGTCTGCCTCGGGTTCGGCGGCTCCCCCGCAGGCAGCCGAGACGGCGAGGGCGGCGGCAAGTGCTCCGGCGATGGCGTGGCGTGCGTGCATGGCGTCTTCCTTCGGTCTGACCGGTTCCCCGAGTCTCCTGACAGTGTAGCCCGTCACGTGTCGGCCGCGGCTCCGCTTGCCGCCCAACCAAGGCTCATCAGCGGTCGGCGCCGTCCTGCGGTGCCGGCGCGGGGGCAATCGGCGACGTGGTCCGCCGGTAGCGCCGCTCGCGCAGCGAGACGCCCGCGTGTTCCAGAAAGATCCGCGTCCCGCCGTCGGGGCGAAACCCCATCGAGTGGAAGAACCTCCGAGCACTCGTATTGGACTCCAGCTCCCACAGCTCGATGCCGGAGAATCCCTGCCGGCGTGCGTCGGCCAGCGATTGTTCGCACAGCAGACGGCCGATGCCTCGACGCCAATGCGAGGGTCGCACGAACAGCGCCCAGATCTCTCCGGTTGCTCCCTCCGCATCGCCGCCGGGCGTCGAACGCAGGGTGCAGAACCCCACGACCTGAGTGTTGTCGCAGGCCACGAGGGTCGTGCTGACCCGGGGCCGCTCGAGGCATCGCCGCCACCCGGGGATGCGCGGCGCCACCTCCGGCGGGTCGAGGACGAGATGCGCGATCCGCTCGGGAATCAGAGGACGATAGGAAGCCTGCAGGCTCGTGTTGTGCACGGCCGCGACGGCCTCGGCGTCGTCGACACCGGCGCTCCGGATCGTGACGCTCGTGGAGCTTCCCACGTTCAGCGCCGCTGCCGGAGGCGTTCCCGCATTGCTTCCCGCCTCTCCTCCTGGAGCTCCTCGTACGCTTCGATCTGCGCCTCCGTCAGCACGGCGTCGAGTGCGTCCAGGGTTCGCTCCTGCACGCCATCGAGATCGCGGCGCAGCCGGCGGGCCTGGAAGAACCCGAGTCCGTTGGCGGGTCCCGCGCCGTCCCGGAGGTCGATGCCGTATTCGCGGAGCACCGCGAGCCGGGCCTCGAACGCGGTCTGGAGGATCGGTCCGACCTGCTCGACCTGGGCATCGGTCAGGGCGAGCCGGGCGCGGGTGTTCTGGAGTTGTCGCCGAAACTGCTCGACCGGCTCCGCTCCACTCGCCTGCAGTGAAGGCGCCGTCGGTTCCCTCTCTTCCGCGATGGCGGCGGGGCAGGCGATTACCGCGGCGATGGCGATGGCCGACCTGATCCTGCTACCCATACGCGCCAGCGTACTACACGGTGGGAGCGTTCGGTCTCGAATGCTCGTCGCCGCCACCGAGCCGGCTGCTTGCGCCAATCATCGATAATCACCGGATGCCCGATCGCGTACGCGTCTTCGCCCCGGCTACCGCTTCCAACCTCGGTCCCGGATTCGACGTTCTGGGCTTGGCCCTCGAACGTCCCGGCGATCTCGTGGAGGCCGAAATCCGCGACGAGCCCGGCGTGGAGATCGTCGAGGTGTCCGGCGCCGACTCGCTCAACACCAACCCGCGCGAGAACGTGGTCGGCATCGCCGCCGCCGCCGCGATCGAACGGCTGCCCGTCGCCGGCCGCGGCGTCCGGCTGTGGCTGCACAAGCAGATGCCGCTGGGGAGCGGCCTGGGCAGCTCGGCCGCCAGCAGCGTCGGGGGCGCCGTGGCGGTCAACGCGCTCTTCGGTGGGGCGCTCTCGGCCGACGACCTCGTGGCCTGCGCCCTGCGCGGAGAGGCGGCCGCCTCCGGTACCGGGCACGCCGACAACGTCGCGCCGAGCGTGATGGGCGGCATTGTGCTGATTCGGGCGTCCGACCCCCTCGACCTGATCCGGCTGCCCGTGCCCGACGCCCTGCGAGTGGTGCTCGTTCACCCGCACGCGCAGGTGCTGACCGCCGAGGCGCGGCGGCTCGTGGCCGAGCGGCGGTTCACCATCGGGCAGGCCGTCGCCAATCTGGGGAACGTCGCAGCGCTGGTCGCAGCGCTCCACACCGGGGACCTGGCGCTCCTGGGCCGGAGCATCCAGGACGCCCTGGTGGAGCCGGTCCGTGCGCCGCTCGTGCCTGCATTCGCCGAGGTCAAGCAAGCCGCGCTCGATGCCGGCGCTCTCGGTTGCTCGATTTCCGGATCGGGGCCCAGCGTCCTGGCGTTCGCCGAGTCCGATGCCTTGGCCGACGCGGTGGCCGACGTGATGGAGGCGGCCTTCGAGTCGGCCGGACTCGAGAGCGACCGCTACGTCGGGCCGGTCAACACCGCCGGCGCGCGGGTGCTGGCGTAGCTGACCCTCGAAGGCCGCTCCGGCGACATTTTCAGGTCCGGCCGCTGCCGCCGGGGCGCGACGTGCTCGATATGAAGATCGCCCGTTCGCTCACAGTAGCTGCAATAGCCGCCGATCCGCTCGAGAAGGTCTGCCTTGGCCCTGCGGTAGGGGTGGAACGTCTTGGGATGTTGTTTCCATCCACCGGGTGAGGTCCGCGCTCGACTCGTCGCATGCGATGATTCCGTTCGTCGGGATGCTGGTTCTGTCGCGCCGTTGCGGCTCATTGAAGATTCCTCGTCAATCAGGACTACGCCCGGTGTTTCGAGGCGCGCGCGGTTCTTGAGTTGCGGGTTGAGTTGTGCGCAGCGCATCGCGATGTCGGCGGCGGTGGCGGCCATGTTGCGTTGGCCATCGCTCAGTGAACGAAACGGAAACCGGTCGGTCTCGAACTGGACGACGATATCGTCCTCCTCGAAATCGAAATAGGCGGAGACAGCTTCTTCGACGCAATCGGCAATAGCACGAAGGACGGCCTGGAGAGTTGCGAGGGGGCCTCTCCGAGCCTCGATGAGGGCGAGGCGCGCAGTCTCTGCTCTCGCCAAAGCCGACCCGTTCCGTAGTAGCCGATGTACGGCAACAGTACGTCGTCGTGGCTGGCGCTCCCCTGTACGAGTTGGTTCATTGCCTCGCGGATCGCTCGCGATCCTCCACGCGTGGTCCGCGATTTCGCCGACCTCAAGGCACGCGTCCAGATGACGCTGTGTTTTTCGATCGAGCCATGCGCTTCGATGCGGGCCGGATAGTGTTCCCGGAAGTGTCCGGTCTCGCCGATCTGCTGATATGTGCGGCGTGGTCCGCAGTGGTTGCGGACCGGTCGAGATAAGTATACTCATGAGTATGAGTACGCGCCTGCAGATCGTCATGTCCGCAGCCGAGGTGGCGTCGTTGCGCCAGGTCGCCCGGCGCGCCGGCTTGACCGTGAGCGAATGGGCGCGGCGAGCGCTGCGTGCGGCGCGGGACAGCCAGGCTGGTCCGAGCCCGGCCAGCCGGCTGGAGGCGCTCGATCGCGCCCTGCGCTGCGGTCATCCCACCGGCGACATCGACGAGATGCTCGCCGACATCGAGCGCGGCCGTGATCTTCATTGACTCCAACGTGCCGATGTACCTGGTGGGCGCGCCCCACCCCAACCGGGACCGGATCGCGGAGTTTCTCCACTCGCACGCCGCCAGCGACTACGTCACGAGTGCGGAGGTGTATCAGGAGATCGTGCACCGCTACGTTGCCGTCAATCGCCGCGGCGCGATCGCCGATGCATTTCGGCTTCTCGACGGCCTGGTGACCACGGTATTCCCGATCGCCCGTGAAGACGTTTCCGTCGCGCACACAATCGCCAACGAGCAGCATGCGCTCTCGGCGCGCGATTGCCTTCATTTGGCTGTCATGGAGCGTCGAGGGCTGAAGACGGCGCTGACCTGCGACACCGCGTTCGCGCTGAGGCCCGGTATCGAGTGCGTTCCGTGAACTCGACGGCTTCCTGGCGCCGCGACGTCAAGCGACAGGCGTCGGCGACTCCTCGCCGCGCGGACGCTGCAGCGCCAGAAAGCACGCCGCGGACATGCCGGCCGCGCCGAACAGCATGCACATCACCATGACCTGGTAGCGCACCGCGATCAGCGGCGAGATGCCCGACAGGATCTGGCCGGTCATCATTCCCGGCAGCGATACGAGGCCGACGGCGAACAGCGTGTTCACCTGCGGTATGAGCGCCGAGCGCATCGCGATGGGGCGCGCGTCGTTGTACGAGGATCCGCGGGAGAGCTCCGCGTCGAGCCGTTCCGCAGACAGGCTGACCGCGTTCATGGATGCGGCGAAGACCATGCCGCCCAGCGGGATCAGCACCGTCGGGTCGTGCCAGGGGTCGGCGGCCAGGACGCCCTGCGTGATCAGGGCGAGGGTCGACACTCCGCTCGCACAGATCGCGGCCAGCGCCTGCGGATAGACGGCCCTGCGGCGGCGTGCCACCGGCCTGAGAGAAATCCAGCCCGCCGCGGTGAGCATCACCGTCAGCGTGCCGAGCACGACGGCCGGGTGCGCGGTGCCGAAGATGAACGTCAGCACGTAGCCGACGAGTGCGAGCTGCGCGACCATGCGCCCGACGCCGTAGAGTGCGGCACCGGCGCCGGCCGACCAGCGCTGGAGGATGACGAGCACCACCAGCGCCGGGAGCAGCGAGAGACTGAGGTTGGAGAGCGGAATCGCGTCGACGGAACCGGTCATATAGCCGTGGAGCATACCGCGGCCCCGTCGACCGGGCCGCGGATGCTACTCCCCGCTGGCGGCCGGCGTGGGGTCCGCCGCCGGCGCCGGCGGCGGCGAGGGCGGCGCGGCCACTGGAACCACCGTTGCCTCCGGCATGATGAACCAGGCCGCCGCATAGGCGAATATGCCGCAGATCACGAACCCGGGGAAGATCGAGAGCAGGACCCACAGCACGCGCATTGCCGTCACATCGACAGCGAAGTACTCCGCGATGCCGCCGCACACGCCGGCCACGGTGACGTGGTTCGCGGACCGCTGCATCCGCTTGGCCCCGACGACGATCGGCTCCGCGCCCGGCTCCGCTTCCGGCACGATGATCCAGGCCACGACGTAGGCCAGGACCCCGAGCAGGATCGTGCCGGGGAAGATGGACAGGATGACCCAGGCCACGCGGATGAACACCGGGTCGGTGTCCAGATACCGCGCGACGCCGCCGCAGATGCCGGCGAGCTTGCGGTCGATCCGGGAACGCCGCAGGGCCTTGGGAAAGAGCGTCTTCGAGATCCCCTGCCGCCGGCCGCAGAACAGGCAGTAGGACGCTTCGTCGGGGATGTCGCGATGGCAGTGCTTGCAGGTCATGTCCGTCCCTCCTGTGGTTCCGCTTCACGGCGCCGCCGTGCCGTGGTACTTGGAGATACGCATGCTTCCGCCGCGGGTTCCCGGTCGGGGCGTCCTCAATCCGTGTCGGGCGGGAAGACCGTGGTCTGCCAGCCGCCGAGGAGGTGCACGACGCCCGCTCGGCCCGCGAGCTCCAGCATCAGGAACCGCTCGCCGCCGGGCGCAACGTCGTAGGCCGGAAGATTGCCCAGCGGATCGCTGACATGGGCGCTGTCGAAGAGGTGCTCCGGTTCCGAGGCGGGGCGACCGTCGGCGTCGATGGCGACCTGGTACAGGCCCCGTCCCCGGCGGTAGAACAACGACCCGCCCTGTCTGTTCCAGACCGGTTCCGCGCCGCCGGCCGGCGTCACTCGAACCGCGGCCCCGGTCCCTGGTCCGGCCGCGGGGCGGACGTACACCTGGTCGCCGTCGTGGGCTTCGGCGTCGGATACGTAGGCGATCCAGCGGCCGTTGGTCGAGAACGCCGGGGCCCGTTCGTTGGCGTCCGTCGCGAGCCACGGCGTCGCTTCGTCAGCCGCGCCGTCGCGCCACGTCCAGATGTCGCGCAGGCGGTCGGGGCGCAGCTCGTGGAAGGCGAGCCGCCGTCCGTCGGGCGACCATGACCCCGGGGTGCGCTGGTCGCCGCCGATCAGGGCGTCGCGTACGTCGAGGTTGCGGACGCGCAGGCGGAACATCCGCTGCAGGCCGGTCCGCGACGAGGCGAAGGTCAGGGTGGTCCCGTCGGGCGACCAGAGCGGGGAGTGGTTGTCCCCGGCCTGAGCGGTCAACTGTCGACGGTCGCCGCGTGCGAGGTCGAGGAGCCAGAGATCCCGGCGCAGGATCCCGGTGACGGTGCTGACTGCGACCTGTCGGCCGTCGGGCGAGAGCCGCGGCGTCTGATGCTGCGCCGCAGGGTCGTCGAGCGCCTCGGATCGGCCGGTCCGGTCGACCCAGACTACGCGGTTGTCTCCCCCGGTTGCCGGCGGCGGTACGAAGACCAGCGTGCCGTCGCGCGCGGCCGCGAACCGCGCGCGGCCCAGGCCTCGATAGCCGGCGGCGCTGGCCGCGGCGCCCCGCAGCACGGGCCGGGGCGAAGGCATCCCGCGCCGCTCCCGGCCGGCCTCGAGATCGAGGCGGGCGGCGAATATTTCGCCGCGCCGTACGAAGACCACGGTGGACGGCTCGACGAACCACCCGCCTCCGTCGGCGAGGTGCAGGGGGCGTGTATCGCCGGTCCGGCGGTTCAGGAGGGTCAGCCGCGGATCGCGTCCGTGCCGCCCGGTGGTGAAGAGCATCCACTGCTCGTCGATTACCTGCGGCCACCCGTGCGCGGTCTCGCCGTTCTCCACATCGACCACGGTCAGGGCCACCGGCTCGCCGCCGGACGCGGGCACCTGCCGGAGGCCGGAGTAGCCGGGGCCGCCGAAGATGATGCGGCCGGCCGCGTCCCACACCCCCCCGGCGGCTTCCCCGGCCAGGCGGCAGACGGTATTCGTCCTGTCCCGGCCACCGTCGGGCGTCTCTTCCGCTCTCTCGTCCGCTGCATCACCGTCGAGTGAGAGCGTGCGGAGCCAACCGTCGGCGAAGAACCCCACGGATGCGCCGTCCGGTGCGAAGAAGGGTTGCCTCGCGCCCTCCGTGCCCGGCGCCGCCTCCGTTTCGAAGCGATCCAGCCGGCGTATGAAGAGGCGGGTACGGCCCTCTGCGATGGCCGTGTAGGCGATGCGGCGCGCGTCGGGCGAGACAGCCACGTCCAGGAGCACGCGGTCGGGTGGAATCGCGACCGACAACGCCTGGCGCCGCGCCGGCTCCGCCGCTGGCGCGGGCCAACGCGATGCGCCGAACCCGCCCATAGCCGCTCCCGCCAGACCACCCAGCGCGACGAGAGCGAGAACGGTGCGGCGTGACATCGGGCGTCAGGGCTCCTGGCCGCCGTAGCGGGCGCGCGCCTGCTCCAGGTCGTTCGCGATTTGCCGCGCGAGCGCGGTCGGCGCCGTCACCCGCACGCCCGGTCCGAAGCTCAGGATCCAGCTTCGGAGCGCACCGTCGTTGCAGACGTCCATCGTGACCCCGACCGACCCGTCCTCCCGCGGCTCCACCTTCTGCGAGGGGTGCCAGATGCGTTCTCGCACATAAGAGGCCAGATCGGGCGCGAACTCCACCGTGACCCGCTCGGGGGCGCCCTGATGGATGCCCAGGGAGTGCGGGAAGGCGGCCTCGGCCAGTTGCTCGACCGGCTCGAAGGTCTCTTCCAGCGGGGCCAGGCTCCGTATCCGCTCGACCGCGAACGTGCGCACCTGCTCGTAGCGCGGGACGTAGGCGAAGAGGTAGAGCCCGCCCTCGGCGTACACCAGTCGGTAGGGATCGATGCGGTACGACTTCTCGCGCCGGCTGGAGCGGGAGTGGTACTGCATGTCCAGCCGCCGCTGGTGCAGCAGCGCGTCGAGCAGCCGGCCGATCGTCGCGCGCTGCCGCCGGTCGTCGAGCCGTCGCGCGGGCGGGGCCTTGGCCTGGATCACGTCCGGCAGGCGATCGAGGAACTGCCGCATGCGTGGGCCGAGCGCGGCCTCCAGCTTGGCGAATGCGCTTCGCAGATCCTGCCCGAACGGCGGCACGGCGAAGCACTCGACGAGCGTGCGGCTGAAATAGAGGGCCGACAGCTCCGCGAGGGTGAACGCCGTGTCGTCGAGGCGTCTGAACGGGCGGGTGTCGAGCTTCCACCGCTTCGTCGCGTCGTCGGCCACGTCGTAGAGCGGGAAGCCCGCTTCCTGCAGCGCCTCGAGGTCGCGGCGAATCGTGCGCGTCGTCACCCCGGTCGTCTCGGCGAGCCGGCGGATGGTGGCGCCGCGCGAGGCCTCGAGCTCGCGCAGAATGGTCCACTGGCGGATGACTTCGGCGTTGCGCGGCAACCACGCCCTCCCTGCTTCCGTATCAATCATAAAGGCGTCGAAACACGGCGCCGAAAAAACCATGGAGGGGTGTGACCTGACCTGTCACCCACGCGCGCTACGCTTGGCTTGGCCGGGAATAGAGCCGTAGCGTGAAGGGTTGGACCGGGTCGCACCGGCATCCGGGGAGGCGGCTTGTCAACGGGTGGCGGTCCGGCGCGGCGAGATGCGGCGGCACGGACGGTTGTAAGGGGTACGACGATGGCGGAACACGGGAAAGTGACGGCTACACAGCTCGATTTGACCTATGATGAGCCATGGCCGGTTGCGGTCAGGCCCCTCGCCAAGCCGCGTCGCGGCGCCGCCCGACTCTGTGTGGTCTGCGGGCGGATGCCGGCGCATCTGACGATCGAACGCGCGTCCGGGCAGCGGCCGGCGCGGCTCTGTCTGCGGTGCCACCACGCGGTCGTGCGGCAACGGCGAATGGCGCGTGCCGGTCTGGATCCGGCCGGCGCGGTTCGGCCGCAGGGGGGGCTGATCGTATCGCGGGGAAACAGGCTCTCGGCCGATGCCCTGTACCGGAAGTTGTCCACATCGCGCCGGCGCGCCCAGAAGGCCGCCCGCATCGCGCTGGGGGCAGGTTAAGGGGCAATCCGGTCGACAAGGCGGCGGACCGGTACGTACATTCGGTGGAGGTGTCGGGATGGTGAATCTGGACATGTCGGCAGACGTCGATCAGCGGAAGGGATCGCAGGGACGAACGGCACGGCCGGAGGCGCTATGCCGCCGTTGCGGCAAACGCAAGGCGCTGTGCTCGCGGTACACCAGGAAGCGGCGGGTCAATCTGCACCGGCGCCACGATCTCTGTCACCAGTGCCGGCGTGCGCTGCGGGATGCTACGCGAAACCCCATGCTCTAGCTCTCTAGCTCTCTTTGGATGCTGACCGCTTGCCGCCGTCCTCGCGCATCACGATTCTGACTGCCCCGGCGGCGGAGACCCGCATCGAGGCCGCGGCCGATGCGCTTCGGCGCGGCCTCGGCCGCGGTGAGGTGTTGCTCGTCGGCGAGACCCGGGAAGCGGTCGACGATCTCGCGCGCGACCTCGCGGCGGAAGCCGGCGCGACGTTCGGGCTGCATCGGTTCAGCCTGCGGCAGCTCGCGGCGAGCATCGCGACCGTCGACCTCGCCCGCCGCGGACTCGCTCCGGCGAGCGGTCTGGCGATGGAGGCGGTGGCGGCGCACGCCACATTCGAGGAATCGAAGAGCGGGGCGCTCGACTACCTGCAGCCGATCGCCGGCTTCCGCTCCTTCGGCCGGACGCTGGCGGCGACCCTGCGCGATCTGCGCCACGCGGATGCCGACCTCGATCGCGCGGGTCAGCTCGACCGGAGCGGCCCGGACGTCACGCGACTGGCGCGGCGCTGCACACGGCTTCTCGACGACGCCGGGCTTGTGGACGGCGCGGCGCTCTGTCGCGCCGCGGCGCGGGTCGTGCGAGAGGGCGCCGCGGGCATCGAGGGCGCGCCGCTCGACGGTGTGCTCGTCCTGCTCGACGTCGCCGTCACCGACGAGGCGACGCTCGACGTCGTGGCGGCTCTCGCCGGGCGGGCCGGAGAGACGCTGGCGACCGTGCCGGAGGGCGACGATCGGACGCTCGCGGCGCTCCGGCGCCTGCCGGGGGCGGTGGAGGCCACGGCCCCGGCGTGCGAACCGGCCGCGGATCCGCTGGATCGCGTCCGGCGCTTCCTGTTCGCGCCCGACGATCCGCCGCCCGCCGGCGACGCGGCGGACTCGCCGGCCCTCACCATCTTCTCGGCCCCCGGCGAGGGGCGCGAGGCGGTCGAGATCGCGCGCTCCATCCTGGCGGAAGCGGCCCGCGGCGTGCCCTTCGATCGGATGGCGGTGCTGCTGCGGTCGCCCGGCGTGTACGCCGGGCTGCTCGAGACGGCGCTCGACCGCGCCGGTATCGGGTCGTGGTTCGCCAGGGGCACCCGCGTTCCCGATCCTGCCGGGCGCGCATTCCTGGCGTTGCTGGCCTGCGCCGCGGAACGTCTCTCGGCCCGGCGCTTCTCGGAGTACCTCTCCCTCGGCCAGGTGCCCCGGCTCGACGACGACGGCGGCCCGCCGGGTGATCGGGGCCGCTGGGTACTGCCCGACAGCGCCCCCGAGGCGACTCCGGGTCCGGCGCAGGCGTCGCTTCTCGACCTCCTCGCGGAGCCCGCGGCCGGCGAGGATGCTCCCGGGCAGGATCGACCTGACGGTGACGACGAGCCCGTCCTCGCGGGCACGCTCCGCGCGCCGGCCCGCTGGGAGCGGTTGCTGGTCGAATCGGCGGTCGTCGGCGGCCGGGATCGCTGGGAGCGGCGGCTGAATGGGCTGGCGCACGAATTGGGCTTGAAGCTGGCGGAGCTGCGGGCCGAGGATCCGGAATCGCCGCGCGTGGCCGGCCTCGAACGCGACCGTGCGAACCTGGAGCATCTCCGGCGTTTCGCGCTCCCGGTGATCGAGCGGCTGGCACGGTTTCCGGCCGAGGCGCTCTGGGGCGAATGGCTCGATCACCTGGAGGAGCTGGCGCCGATGGTGCTGGCCAGTCCCGACCGCGTGCTGGCCGTGCTGGGCGATCTGCGGCCGATGGCGCAGGTCGGGCCGGCGCCGCTCACCGATGTCCGCGACGTGCTCCACGAGCGCCTGACGGAGCTGCGTGCCGATCCGCCGGCGCGGCGTTTCGGCCGCGTTTTCGTCGGCGGTCCCGAGCAGGCGCGGGGCCGGCGCTTCGCGGTGGTGTTCGTACCCGGCCTCGCGGAACGGGTCTTTCCCCACAGGCGGCGCCAGGATCCCCTGCTGCTCGACGATCTGCGGGCTGCAATCAACGCCGCGGCGGCCGGAACGCCGCGGCTCGGCCTGCCCGACCGGCACGACCTCAACGCCCGGGAGAAGCTGCTGCTGCGCCTGGCCGTCGGCGCCGCGACCGAGCGCATACTTTTCTCGTATCCGCGCCTGGAGGTCGGCAAGGCCCGCCCGCGGGTGCCGTCCTTCTACGCGCTGGACGTGGAGCGGGCGCGCACCGGCCGCATTCCCGACTTCCGCGAGGTGGAGCGGCGGGCGTTCCGGCGGGCGGAGGCGCGATTGGCCTGGCCCGCACCGCCCGATCCGGACCATGCCATCGACGACGTGGAGCACGACCTGGCCGTGCTCCGAGAGCTGTTCGCGCCGGAACGAGGCAAGGACGAGGTCGCCGGGCGGGCACGTTACCTGTTTCGCCTCAATCCGGGGCTGCGGCGCGCGCTGGCCGCGCGCTGGGCCCGGTGGAAGCGCGCCTGGTCGCGCCACGACGGGCTCTGCGAGATCGACGACGCCACGAAGGAGATGCTCGCCGGCCACCGCCTCGACGCCCGGCCCTACTCGCCGTCTTCGCTGCAGTCCTTCGCGGTCTGCCCGTACAAGTTCCTGCTCTCGTCGGTGCACCGGCTGCGTCCCCGGGAGGAGGTCGAGCCGCCTCTGGAGCACCTGGATCCGCTGACCCGCGGCCGGCTGTTTCACGAGGTGCAGGCGGATCTGGTCAGGACGCTGGAACGCAGGGCGGAGCTGCCGGTGACCCCGGCGCGCGTTCCCGCCGCGGAGGCGGTCGTCGACGAGGTGCTCGATCGCGTGGCGGCCGACTATGCCGAACAGCTCGCGCCGGCGATCGAGCGCGTGTGGCGGGACGAGATCGAGGCGTTGCGCGGCGACCTCAAGGGCTGGGTGCGGCACGTCGCGAACGAGGACGGCGAATGGATTCCGATGCACGCGGAGCTCGGTTTCGGACTGCCGCCGGGGGACGGGCGCGATCCGGAGAGCGTGCCGGAGCCGGTGAAGGTCGACGGCCGCTGGTTGCTGCGCGGGGTCGTGGACCTGATCGAAGCCAGGGCGAGACCCACGGCGCGCGGCGAGCTGCGCGTGACGGATCACAAGACCGGCCGGAACCGGACGCGGGAGGGGATGGTGGTCGGAGGCGGCGAGACGTTGCAGCCGGTCCTCTACGGGCTGGCCGTGGAGGGGACGCTGGGCCGGCCCGTGCACGAATCGCGGCTGTCGTTCTGCACCGCGGCGGGTCGCTACGAGCAGCGGGTCGTCACGCTCGACGACGGCGCGCGCCGCTCGGGGACGGAGGTGCTGGAGATCGTGGACCGGGCGGTCGAGGCCGGCACGCTGCTGCCGGCGCCCCGCGCGGGAGCGTGCCGGTGGTGCGACTTCCAGGTCGTGTGCGGGCCCTGGGAAGAACGGCGCACGGCGGGCAAGCACGGGCCGCGGCGCGGGTCGGAGCGAGGCGTGGGCGCTGGAGCGGCGGAGTCTCTATTGGCGGACCTGACGACGTTGCGGGAGCTGCCGTGAGGGGGCGCGACGACGCGGGGGGCGGCCGGCGCGGCGGGAAGGGGGCGGGGAGCGCGATGGTCGGGCCGCCGCTGGCGGACGCCGACGCCCGGACCCGGATCCGGGAGTCGCTCGGCGAGTCGCTCGTCGTGGAGGCGGCCGCCGGCACCGGCAAGACCAGCGAGCTGGTCGGCCGCATCGTCGAGGTGCTGGCTCGTGGAGACGCCGCGGTCGACCGGATTCTGGCCGTCACGTTCACCGAGAAGGCCGCTGGCGAGTTGAAGCTCCGGTTGCGCGAGGGGCTCGAGCGGGCGCGGCAGTCCGGCTCCGACGCCAGAGCCGAGTCCGACGCGGCTGGTGCTGCGGACGGCGCCGCAGCACCCCTCGACCACGCCATTGCGCACCTGGAAGAGGCGCAGGTCAGCACGATCCACGGGTTCTGCGCGGACCTGCTGCGCGAGCGGCCGGTCGAGGCGGGAGTGGATCCGGGCTTCGAGGTCCTGGACGAGCGGGCCGCCCAGCGGATCTTCCGGCAGGCCTTCGAGACGTGGCTGCACGGCGCCCTCGACGACCAGCCGCCGGGCGTCCGCCGGGCGCTGCGCCGCCGGTCCACGCTGTTCCGGTTCGAGGAGTCGCCGGCCGCGGATGCAGGACCCACCGACCGGCTGCGCCGCGCCGCCTGGCAGCTTGCGGAATGGCGCGACTTCACCCGGCCCTGGCGCCGGGAGAGCTTCCCGCGGGAGGCCATCGTCGACCAGGTGGTGGCTCACCTGAAAGAGTTCGCCGAGCTGACGGACAAGGCCGCCAACCGCCGCAGCGACCGCCTGTTTCTCGCCACGCAGCCCGCCCGCGCCCTCGTGCAGGCGATTCAGGCGACCGACGCCGTCCGCCCGCGCCGGCGGGACTACGACGGCATCGAGGCGCAGCTCGTCGAGCTGGCCGCGAACCGGGACTTCACGCAGCCCCGGCGAGGCGCCGGCACCCAGTACGGCGGCAGCGTCACCCGCGCACACGTCCTGGACCGGCACGCCAAGATGGTGGACGTCCTGGAGCGGTTCGCAAAGGTGGCGGACGCCGACCTGGCGGCGCATCTGCAGGCGGAGCTGCGCGATCCCATCGAGCGCTACGACCGGCTGAAGATCGAGGCCGGTCGTCTCGACTTCGTCGATCTGCTGCTGAAGGCGCGCGACCTGATCCGCAACCACGACGGCGTCCGCCGCGACGCGCAGCAACGCTACGCGCGCATCTTCGTCGACGAGTTCCAGGACACCGATCCGCTGCAGGCCGAGATCCTGCTGCTGCTGGCGTCGAGCGATCCGGACGAGCGCGACTGGCGCAAGGTGACGCCCGGGCCGGGCAAGCTCTTCCTGGTCGGGGACCCCAAGCAGTCGATCTACCGCTTCCGGCGCGCCGACGTCGGAGTCTACCGGAAGGTGACCGAGCAGCTCGGCCGGCGCGGCGTGGCGAGCATCGCGCTGTCCACGAGCTTTCGCGCCGTGCCTGCCATCCAGCGCCTGGTCAACCGCGCGTTCGCGCCGCTGATGGGCGCGACCGGGGACGCGGCGGCGACCGCGTTACGGCCCGGGTACGTCCCCCTCGCCCCACACCGGGAGGACGAGCCGTCGCAGCCGGCCGTGGTGGCGCTGCCGGTTCCGAGTCCATACGGTTTCCGGGGCCGGATGACCGGGAGGGCCATCGAGGCGTCCCTTCCCGACGCCGTCGGCGCGTTCGTCGACTGGATGGTGCGCGAGAGCGGGTGGACGGTGACGGAGCGGACGGCGGGGCCGGCCACCGAGGGCGCCGCGCCTGCGCGTGTTCCCGTCGCGCCGCGCCACGTCGCCGTCCTGTTCCGCCGGTTTGACAGTTGGGGCGCCGACGTGACGCGCCCCTACGTCGACGCGCTCGAGGCGCGCGGCATCCGGCATCTGCTGGTCGGCGGCCGCTCGTTCCACGATCGCGAAGAGGTGGGCGCCCTGCGGGCGGCGCTGGCCGCGGTCGAGTGGCCCGACGACGAGCTCTCCGTGTTCGCGACGCTTCGTGGTCCGCTGTTCGCCGTCGACGACGAAACGCTCTTCGCGTACCGGCACCGCTTTCGGCGCCTTCACCCGTTCCGGATCGCCGCCGAGGCGGCGGCCGGAGAGGGGGACGGCGCGGATCGCTTCCTGCCGATCACCGACGCCCTGGAGCTGCTGAGCCGGCTCCACCGGCAGCGCAACGACGTGCCGATCGCCCGAACCATCGGGCAGCTTCTGGAGGAGACCCGCGCGCACGCCGCGTTCGTGATGCAGCGGGCTGGGGAGCAGGTGCTGGCCAACGTGCTCCAGATCGGCGAGATGGCGCGCGACTACGAGGCGGGCGGCGGGCTCTCGTTCCGTGGGTTCATCGAGCATCTGAGGGACGAGGCGGCCGAACGCCAGGCGGGCGAGGCGCCGATCCTCGAAGAGGGCAGCGACGGCGTGCGGATCATGACCGTGCACGGGGCCAAGGGGCTGGAGTTTCCGGTGGTCGTCCTCGGCGACCCCACCGCGCGGCTTCATCGGACGACGGCCGGCCGCTTCATCGACTCGGCGAGCGGCCTGTGCGCGCTCCGGCTCGCGGGCTGGTCGCCGCTCGACCTGCTCGATCACCAGCAGGAGGAGATCGAGCGCGACCGCGAGGAGGGGGTGCGCCTGGCCTACGTGGCCGCGACCCGCGCGCGCGACCTGCTGGTGGTGCCCGCGGTGGGCGATGCCCCGGAGCTGGACGACTGGATCGGCCCCGGCGGCGAGCCCGACGCCGGCCCCCGCCACCCCCTGCGCAGCGCGTGGGCGAGTCCTCTGTATTCGGCCGTCTATCCGCCGCTTCAGGGCCGGCGCAATCCACGGGCGGCGCCGGGGTGTCCGCGCTTCGGCCGCGATTCCGTGCTGGACCGGTCGGACGGCGATCCGGCCGGCAACGACACGGTGGCGCCGGGCCTGCACAGGTTCCGGGAGGTGGGATGGGATCCCGGCGCCGGCCGGAGGAGCCGCACGGCCTCGGACAACGTGGTTCCGTTCCGCAGCCCGGCCGCGTCCGCGACGGCGTCGGCCGATGCCGGCTATGCGGTCGTCTGGTGGGATCCGCACCAGCTCGCGCTCGGCGCCGGGGCGCCGGTGGGCATACGCCGGGAGGAGCTGCTGTCGAAGGATGCCCCGGACGCGGTGGTCGAAGCGGATCTCGAACGCTACCGGACCTGGCGGCGGCGCCGCCAGGGTACCGTCGAGCGGGCCGCCCGCCCGAGCCTCGTGCTGGCGACGGCGACCGAGCGGGCGCGAGCCGGGTCCGTCGAGCGGGACGGCGGCGACGCGCCTCCCGGCGCCGGAGAGAGCCGCGGCGCGGGAACGGATGCCGCGCCGCATGCCGTGACCGTGGTGGAGCTCGAGCGCGCGGCGGCGCGGCCGGCCGGCAAGCGCTTCGGGACGCTGGTCCACGCGGTGCTGGCGACCGTGCCGCTCGACGTGCCGGACGATGGTCAGGCGCCGGTGGAGGAGATCGCGCGGTTGCACGGCCGGGTGCTCGGCGCGACGGATGAGGAGGTCGCCGCCGCGGCCGACGTCGCGCGACGCGTGCTGTCTCACCCGCTCCTGGCGCGCGCGCGCGCCGCCGCGAGGCGCGGAGACTGCCGCCGGGAGGCGCCGGTGAGCATGCGAACAGCCGACGGCACCCTGATCGAGGGGGTGGTCGACGTGGCCTTTCGGGAGGACGGGGCGTGGACCGTCGTCGACTACAAGACGGATCGGGACCTGGAGGAGGCGGACGGCGCCATCGACGTCTACCGCCGCCAGGTCGCCCTCTACGCGAAGATGATCGCGCGTGCCACCGGCGAGCCGGTCGGCGGCGTGCTGATGCAAGTGTAGGATCGGGCCTGCGGCGGATATTGGCGCTGGAGGAAGCCGGTGAGTCCCAATGCGAAGAAGCGGGCGGCGCGCGGCCGGGCGGGTCGGACGGGCGGCAGGCCCGATGCCGGCGGCCGGATCTCGGGGCGGACGTCGAGGTCGCTGCTCCTGGGGCTCGGACTGGTCGCCCTGGCGGCGGGCGGCTGGGCGTTCCTGGCCTCGGCCCCGACCGAGACGACCGCCGCGCAACCGGCCGCCGTCGTCGAGTCGCTCTCGGTGAAGGTCCACCGCGCGTTTCCGCACGACACCAGCGCCTACACGCAGGGTCTGTTGTGGTGGGACGGCAGGCTCTACGAGAGCACCGGCCAGTACGGCCGCTCCGACCTGCGGCGGATAGATCCGGCGACCGGCGACGTCGAACAGGAAGTCGACATCTCGCCCGCGTACTTCGGCGAGGGGCTCGCACGGGTGGACGATCGGCTGATCATGCTGACCTGGAAGGCGCAACGGGCGTTCGTCTTCGGCCTCGAGCGCTTCGACGACCGGCAGACGTTCCGCTACGAGGGGGAGGGCTGGGGTCTGTGCAACGACGGCAGCCGGCTCGTCATGAGCAACGGCTCGGACCGCCTGACCTTCCGTGACCTCCGCTCGTTCGAGGTGCTGGGGGAGATCGCAGTGACGTTGCGCGGTTTCGCGCTCACCCAGCTCAACGAGCTCGAGTGCGTCGGCGGCGCCGTCTACGCCAACGTCTACCAGACGGACTTCCTGGTCCGCATCGACCCGGAAAGCGGACGCGTGACGCACTACATCGACGCGGCGGGACTCCTGACGCGGGAGGAATCCCGCGGGGTCGACGTGCTCAACGGCATCGCGTTCGACCCCGGCGCCGAGACCTTCTACATCACCGGCAAGCTGTGGCCGAAGATGTTCGAGGTGACGTTCGAGTGAGAATCAGCGGGGAACGGGCGTCCGGCCTCCGCCGCCGCCGCTGCTCCCGCCACCGCTGCTGCTCCCGCCACCACCGCTGCTGCTGCTCCCGCCACCACCGCCGCGGGAGAAACCGCCGGTGGAGGTCACGCGGCCGCTCCGCCCGGAGCGGGTCGAGCTACCTCCTCCTCCTCCGCCCGACGAGGCACTCGCTCCGCCGCTGTCCCTGGGGACGGCGGCTCGCTCGCTGACGCGCGTGTAGCCGACGCCGTCGACGGCCCGCGCTCCGGTCTCCCCATCGTCCGTGCCGCCGATCAACGCGCCCGGGCCGCCCCAGCCGTTCCCGCCCCAGCCGTTGTAGTAGTACGGGTTGTACCAGTACGCGTTGCGCCACGCGTTGTATCCGTACATTCCCAGATAGGAATAGCCGAACGGCGCCCAGTAGTTGTCGGCGTAGCCGATTCCCGACCCGAGACCGCCGAACCCTCCGCCACCCCAGCCAAGGCCGCCGCCGCCACCGCGGCTACTGCTGCGGCGTTCGACGACGAAACGATCCGGGAAGGCCAGCGCCACCAGGACGTCGATGACGCTTCCGTCGACCCCGGCGTCGTCCAGATCGATGAGCGTGGCGCTGTCCAGATTCAGGCGGGGCTGGGTCTCGGTGAGCAACGCCTCGACCACCGGAGAGTCCGCCTTCGCGGCGGTCTCGCGCACGCTCGCTACGTTGAGCGGGCCCGCGATGGACTGCCGCGCGTCGCGAATCGCGCCGCGCGTCGCCGGCAGCTGGACGTCATCGGAAGCCTCCGCGTCCCGCGCCGGGTTGTAGCGGCGTATCTCGATGTGCCCCCGATCCCCGACGGACACGCTCTGAATGTCGACCCACGTAGAGCGGTTGGACAGCAGGCTGATGCCGCTCATGCGTCGCGGCTCGTCGTTTCCGCAGCGGACCTCGCCCCGTGTGAAGAGGCGGCGTCCGTCGTCCGACCAGTCGCGGCGCTCCCAGCCGTTGCAGTCGCCCTCGGCCAGCGCATGCCGTACGCCGTCGGCGACGAGCGTGCGTTCGACGAGGACCTCGCTGTCGGAGCGCGCCGTGAGCCTCGCGCCGCTTCCATCCTCGGCCGGGGTGATGCAGACGGTGGTCCGCTCCGGGAACTCCGCCCCGTCCTCGGCTGCCGCGCGCTCCACCTGCTCCTCCCAGAGCTGCCAGCAGCCCATCCAGGGAAGCCAGCGCGCGTCGGCGAGATCCGCCGCTGCGGCTGTCGATGCCTGCGTGCCCGCTCCCTGCGCCGCCGCCGGCAGAGCCAGAGTCAGTAGCAGACCGAGGACCACGTACGGAGCCCGCTGCATGTTTCGCATTGTCCCATCCCTTGCCATCCCGCGACTGTTCCGACCATCGCTGCTGCGTTTCTTACCACTATGCGTCAGAACACGAACCGAACGCCAGCGCCAATCCGCAGTCCGCTCAGGTCGAGGGGCTCGAAGCCGGCGAAGTCCTCGCCGAGCTCTCCGCTGGCCGCGACGTGGCGGGCCTCCACGTTCAGGTAGACCTGCCGGGACATGCGGATGTCCGCGCCGCCGAAGAGGTGGAGCCCCGGGCCCCAGCCCTTCGACCCGAAGGTATCCTCGAAATAACCGAGATCGTCCACGAACTCCCCGACCTGCGCCAGATCGTACCGCACGAAGCCGAGCCCCGCCCCCACGTACGGAACCACGCGGCTCGGGATCCAGGCGTACTGGCCGATGGCCCGCCCCCGCGGCGCCAGGGCGAACACCAACTCGCCACGGAGCTCCACCTGAGACAGCTCCGTACGCTGCGTGAACGGGAGGCCGTCCTCGCCGATGAAGTTCCGCAGCTCCGAGTCGTTCAGCGACGACGCGTAGTCGACGCCGACGCGCACGTCCAGCCGCGAGTTGACTCCGAACCCGAAGTCGAACCCGACCCCCGGCGCATTGAAGTTCAGCAGTCCGTGGTCCGGGTTCTCGTGGTCGTCGTCCGAGCTCCGCCTCACGAAGAGCTCTTCGTTCACGAAGTCGTAGAAGTCGCTCTCGGCGCGCGCGCGATGCAACAGCCCCCGGATGCCGATCGAGATGCGCGGCTGGCCGAACAGGAAATCGGGCTCCGCTGGCGCAGCACGCCCCTGGGCGATCCGCGTCGCGGTCGCCGGGACCGCGCGCGGCGCCGCGGTCGCGCGTCGAAGCCGGAGGTCGGGTGGAATCCCCCGCGCCGTCGCGGTACGGATCGCCGGAACGATCCCCGTCGCCGCTGCCGGCGACGCGGTCCCGGATCCCGCGGAAGGGGCGGTTTCCAGGTGCGCCGCACCGGCGGCAGATGCAGACTCCGCCGCCGCCGCCGGCTCGCTGCCGGATCCCCGGGCCGCTCCCGGCACGGTCAGCATGCCGGCGAGCGCCCAGGCGAGCGCGTGGAGCCAAGTGTGGGAGCGATGATGCAAGGGCAGGTTGTCGGCCATCGATTCCTGCATCTTCGCACAAACCGTACCAGTTGCAACCGGCAGGAGTGGCGGGCGCGGGGCCGTCGCTGCAAGGGTGCGCTCCTGTCCGACAATCCGGACGCTGTCACGCGCCGTGGACACGTCGGGACTGCGGTAGGCAGCGTCGGCGGGGTCCACGCGGGAATGCATCGCTGCTGGAATGCGGCGGGGCTCTCGCCACGGACTGTCGGACCGCGTCGGACTGCCGGCTGCCCGAGTGCTGTGCTATGCTGCGAAATCGGGACCCGAAGGTTTCGGGCCGACTTCCTGGAGCAGCCGATGCGGTCGTCAGGCCTCGTGCGGATCGCTCTCGTGGCGTTGGTGCTTTGCGGCGCCGCGCTCCTTGTCCGTTTCGCGGTGCCCGAGCCGCCGGCCCCGCCGCCCGTTGCGCCGCCGGACGACGGCATCCTGGCGGAGCAGGTGCGGCGCGGCGAGCAGCAGGGATTCGACCCGCGGGACATGCTGCGCCGCAGACGGGGCACGATTCAGCAGCCGGCCGGCCCGCACGAGTTCTACTTCACGCGCGCCATCTACAACAGCGGTTGGGGCTGGTCGCGGTGGGCGACGGACTATCCCAAGGCGGACCGGCAGTTCATGACCGTGGTCAACCGGCTGATCGACATCGACGGATCGCCGTACGAGAACGCGGTCCGCCTCGACGATCCGCGAATCCGGGATTTCCCGTTCCTCTACGCCCTCGAGGTGGGGGACATCGCGCTGAGCGAGGCGGAGATCGAGGGCCTGCGGAACTACCTGCTCGCCGGCGGCTTCCTGGTGATCGACGACTTCTGGGGCACGTGGGAGTGGGCCGCCTTCGAGCAGCAGATCCGCCAGGTGTTTCCGGAGCATCCGATCGTCGAGGTGCCGATCGACCACCCGGTGTTCAACGCCGTCTACCGGATCGACGAGGTCATGCAGGTGCCGGCCATCGGCAACTACTGGGGCGGCCGGACCTGGGAGCGCGACGGCTACGAAGCGCACGTGCGCGGCATCTTCGACGACAAGGGCCGCCTGATGGTGCTGATCAACTGGAACACCGACCTGGGTGATGCCTGGGAGTGGGCCGAGCGCCCGGAATACCCGTTGAAGTTCTCCACGTTCGCTGTGGAGATGGGCATCAACTTCATCGTGTACGCGATGAGCCACTGAGCCTCCGCCCGCGGTCTTCCTCATTCCGAAGGGCGGCGCGATGGCAAAATGGCAGGAAAAGCGGTGCGTGGCGCCCGTTGCCGTGGGCGGAAACCTACTGGCGGGTCGCCTCGGGCCGTCGCTGTTCGACCAGGGTCAGAATCGCGGCCATGTTCGCCTTGACCACGGCCATGTCCGCCTTGAGGCCCGTGATGTCCGTCTTGACCACGGCCATGTCCGCCTTGAGGCCCGTGATGTCCGCCTTGACCACGGTCATGTCCGCTTTGAGGCCCGTGATGTCCGTCTTGACCATGGCCATGTCCGTCTTGACCACGGCCATGTCCGTCTTGACCACGGCCGTGTCCGCCTTGAGGTCGGTGATGTCGTTCACCATGGCCCTGTGAGCCCGGTCGTTCTCGGTAATCGTCCGGCGCAGAAACCACCAGATTATCCCCATCAGCAGGGTGACGATCACGCCCAGACTGGAAACGACGAGGCTGGCCGGCGTCCACTCGTCCATCGTTGTGGCCTTCCCGGGGGTTCGGGAACGTTCATTCATTATACTGCGGGCTCGTCCACGGCGGGCTCGGAGCCCCATCGAACCGCCGTGCGTGATAGTCTCGCCAAGAGAGATGCCGGGCGCCCGCGGTCCGCGCCGGCGACCGGCGGGGTGAGCGAACGAGATGCTGGATGCCCTGTTCGAGTTCTTCTTCAAGTACCGGCCGCTGATCTTCGAGCAGGGGGACTTCGCGTTCCGCGCTCCCTGGACCGGCGGACTGGCGGTGGCGTTGGCGGTCGTTGCCGGCTTCGTCACGTGGCGGTCCTACACGCAGGTGCGCGGGAGCAGCCGGCCGGCTGACCGGGTGGTGCTCGCGGTCGTGCGCTTGGCGGCGTTCGCCGTGCTCGCCTTCTGCCTGATGCGGCCGGTGCTCGTGCTGTCGTCCATCGTTCCGCAGCAGAACTTCCTCGGCGTCCTGATCGACGATTCCCGCAGCATGCGGATCGCCGACCGCGACGAGACGCCGCGGCTGCAGTTCGTGCAGGAGCAGCTCGCCACGCCGGAGGGCGGGCTCCGGGCCGCCCTCAACGAGCGCTTCGCGTTGCGCTTCTTCGGCTTCTCGTCCGAAACGGACCGGCTCGACGTCGTCGACGGCCTCGACTTCGACGGCACGCGGACGCATCTCGGGCAGGCCCTCGCCCGGGCCCACGACGAGTTGTCGGACGTACCGCTGTCCGGGCTCGTGGTCGTGACCGACGGCGCGGACAACGCCGGCGGCGAGCTCGAAGAGGCGCTGCTGCCGATTCAGGCGGCCGGGGTGCCGGTCTTCACGGTCGGCCTCGGGCGCGAGTCGTACGAGCGCGACATCGAGCTCGGCCGCGTGGAGACGCCGCGGCGCGTGCTGCGTGGGACCTCCCTCGTCACCGACGTCGTGGTGACCCACCGCGGGTACGCCGGCCGGCCGGTGACCATCCAGGTCGAGGACGAGGGGCGCATCGTCGGGTCCGAGAACGTCACCCTGCTCCGCGACGGCGAGCTGCAGACCGTGCGGCTGCGCTTCACCGCGGGCGAGGCGGGACCGCGTCTGTTCACCTTCCGGGTCTCGCCGCAGCAGGGCGAGATGGTGACGCAGAACAACGTTCGCGAGACGCTGATCGCCGTCGACGACCGGCGCGACAAGGTGCTCTACTTCGAGGGCGAGCCCCGCTTCGAGGTCAAGTTCCTGCGCCGCGCCGTCGAGGACGACGAGAACCTGCAGGTCGCCATCCTGCAGCGGACCGCGGAGAACAAGTTCATGCGGTTCAACGTCGACGGGCCGGACGATCTGGCCGGCGGCTTTCCGCGCACGCGCGCCGAGCTGTTCCAGTACCGGGGGCTCATTCTCGGCAGCATCGAGGCCAACTACTTCACGCCCGACCAGCTCCGGATGATCTCGGACTTCGTCAACCACCGCGGCGGCGGGCTGCTGATGCTCGGCAGCCGGCGATCGTTCGCCGAGGGGGGCTACGCGGGGACCCCGGTCGCCGACGTGCTGCCCGTCGTGGTCGGCGAGCCGCGGGGCGACGGCCAGGATTCCTTCTTCGTCGAGGTGGCGGTGGAGCCCACCCGGGCCGGAGCCACGCACGCCTCGACGCAGATCGCCGACACCGAGGAGCTGTCGGCCGCGCGCTGGCGGGAGCTGCCGCCGATCACCATCGTCAACCCGGTCACGGAGGTGAAGCCGGGCGCGACGACGCTGTTGACGGGGGCGGACAGCGATCTGGTGGTGCTGGCCTTCCAGCGCTACGGCGCCGGCAAGTCGATGGCGTTTCCGGTGCAGGACTCGTGGACTTGGCAGATGCACGCCGACATCGCGGTCGACGACATGACCCACGAGACCTACTGGCGCCGGTTGCTGCGGTGGCTCATCGACGGCGTGCCGGACCAGGTGGTGACCGAGTTGCCGCAGGACCGCGTGCAGCCCGGCGAGCCGGCGACGATTCTCGCCTCGGTGGGCGACGCGAACTTCGAGGAGCTCAACAACAGCCTCGTGGTGGCGTCGGTGACGCATCCGAACGGCGAGTTCACCGACCTGCCGATGGAGTGGACGGCGCAGCGGGACGGCGAGTACCGGGCCACCTTCACGCCGTCGACGGAGGGCTTCTACGAGGTGCGGGTCGAGGCGCTGGCGGACGACGAGCTGCTCGGCGAGGACGTCACCTACCTGCAGGTGGCCCCGAGCGACGCGGAGTTCCACGACTCGACGATGCGCGCCTCGCTGCTTGAGCGGATCGCGGTCGAGACCGGCGGCCGCTTCTATGACGCGGAGACGGCGGCCTCGCTGGCGGACGAGATTCAGTACGTGGGCGGTGGCGTGACGGTGGTCGAGGAGCACGACCTCTGGGACATGCCGATCCTGTTGATGCTGCTCGCAACCCTCGTGCTCGGCGAGTGGAGCTTCCGCCGCTTCCGGGGGCTGGCATGACAGCCCGTGTCGGACCGTTGAGAGGACTCTTCCTGGCGGCGGCGCTGGCGGCGGCGGCCCCCGCGCACGCGCAGCAGACCCACCTGCTGGTCATCGTGGGACTCGGCGGCGATCCGGTCTACACGGAGCAGTTCCACGCCTGGGCGACGACCCTGGTGACCGCGGCCACCGAGCGCTACGGCCTGCCGGCCGGGAACGTCACCTATCTGGGAGAGCGGACCGACCTCGATCCCGAGCGGATCGCGGACCGGTCGACGATGGAGAACGTGGCCGCCGCCATCGAGACGATTGCCGACCGCGCCGGCCCGGCCGACCACGTCGCCATCGTCATCTTCGGCCACGGCAGCTTTACCGACCGCGCGCGCATCAACCTGCCGCGCCGCGATCCGTCGGCCGAGGACTTCGCCCCGCTCCTCGACCGGCTGGGCCGCCGGCGGGTGACGTTCGTGAACACCGCCAGCGCGAGCGGTCCCTTCCTGGAGGCGCTCTCCGGCGAGGGGCGCGTGGTGATGACGGCGACGCGGAACGGGCGCGAGTGGAACGCGACCCTCTTCGGGGGCTACTTCGTCGAGGCGTTCGCCGACGGCGAGGGAGAGGCCGACCAGGACCGCAACGAGCGGGTGTCGATGCTCGAGGCGTTCGTCTACGCGCGCCAGCGGGTGGTCGCCGCCTTCGAGGCCGAGGGAACCCTGCTGACCGAGCACGCCCTGCTCGACGACAACGGCGACGGCGTGGGCACGGACGCGCCGGATCCGCTGGCCGGCGACGGCATGATGGCCCGGACCGCGTTCCTCAGCGCCGGCGAGGATCTCGCCACCGCGCGGATGGCGTTCCCCGACGATCCGGAGCTGCGCCCCCTCTATCTGGAGCGGGCCGAGATCGAGGCGCGCGTAGACGACTTGCGCGTGCTGCGCGCGGGCGCCGACCAGGAGCAGTACGAGGCCGAGCTCGAACGCCTGCTCATCGAGCTGGCCCTCAAGAGCCGGCAGATTCGCCAGTTGGAGGCGGCGAAGGGCGCGCCGGATCCGCAATGACGAGCCGCCGCCGACTCTCGCGCACCCGGCTGGCCGTCGCCGCGGCCTCGGCGCTGGTGCTCGCCGCCCTGGTCGCGACCGCGGCCATCGCCGGCGCCGACGTCCTGCCGGGCAACGTGGCCTACGACGGGCGGTTCACGTTCGTGCGCCTGCGCTACGACATGAACTGGGGCCTGCGGAGCGGCCTCTTCCGCCGCGACATCAAGTGGGCGCACGACTATCCCCGGGCCGAGCGCAACTTCGGGCGAATCGTCGAGGAGATCAGCGACCTCGACATCTACTTGGCGCCCAATGGGGGCAACGTGCTCCCGCTCGACGATCCGGAGCTGACCCGCTTCCCGGTGGCCTACATGGCCGAGCCGGGCTTCTGGCAGCCGACCGACGAGGAGATCGAGGGCCTGCGCAACTACCTGCTCAAGGGCGGCTTCGTCATCTTCGACGATTTCACCGGCTGGCACTTTGAGAACCTCACCGCCCAGATGGCGCGCGCGCTGCCCGGCATCCGGCCGATCGAGCTCGACATCTCGCATCCGATCTTCCATTCCTTCTTCGACATCGAGACTCTCGAGATGGCGCCGATGTACGGGCCGCCCCCCACCTTCTGGGGCCTCTTCGAGGACAACGATCCGGCCGGCCGGATGTACGCCATCGCGAACTACGAGAACGACATCGGGGAGTACTGGGAGTTCTCCGACACCGGCTGGTACGCCGTCGACGTGACCAACGAGGCGTACAAGTTCGGCGTGAACTACGTGATGTATGCGTTGACGCACTGACGCTTCGACGCCTGCAAATGATGCGATGGATCGTCCTGTTCATTTCCGTGTGCCTTCCCGCGTCCGTCGCCGGTCAGCCGAACGGAAATCCGCTCGCCTCCGTTCCTCCATGCGATCTTGCATTCCATGGCCGACACTTCGGTTACCTGAATCCCGATCTGCCCGACGCGCCGTTGTCTCACGGCGAGAATCTCCCGGTGGAGTTCTACCTGCACGCCGACATCCCCGAGCAGTACCGGCCGGTCATGTATGCGGCAGCGGCCGAGCTGAACATGCGGGTCGGGTTCCGGATGATAGCCATAGGGAGCGAGATCGACCGTGGCGACATGCATCGGAGGCGGAACGACTCCAGGAACGTCATCTACTGGGACGACTACTGGGCGAATTCGGGCGGCATCGAATTGACCGCGGAAGTCCGGCTCATGGAGGCGGCCAGCGCCGAGATCCATCCCGTCGCCGGCACCGAACCGTGGATAGCCATCTCGGAGGCGGACATCGTGGTGTACGGCGATAAGCCGAATACCGCGGCCGGGCGGCTTCGCATCCTGTTCGGCAGAACGTTGCGGCGCCTGGGCGTCGAACCGCTCCCGGTCAAGGATGTCGACCTGGCCGTTCTCCAGAGCATGGCGATTGAACGCTTGTCGACCGTGAGCGAAGGGGACTTCCACGCCATGGTCATCCAACTGATGTCCGAGAAGGGCGTGGAGTTGCCGGACGCCGGCGAGGCGAATGTCGAGGAGTGGATCCTCGACAGAATCAACGCGGAAAGCCGGGGCGCCGAGCCGCTTGCGTCGTTCGACGATCTTCGGCGCTGGTGGATTGACGAATTCTCTGTCGACGTCGATAGATTCAGTACTTCAGTCGTTCTGAAGAGCCACATGCTGCACGAGTTCGGACACGCGGTCGGCCTGCGTCACTACGGGGACGCGGACAATCTGATGGCCGCCGGGACGTCCCGGATACTCGTTACGCCGCTGGTTCCCGGTGATCTGCTCGTCCCCCGCGAGTTCGATGACCTGGCCGTTCACGGCCTCCGGTGCACCTATGACCTGGTGCGTCTGAGACGGTCCAACCCGCTGTAGGACTGCCGTGTCGACCCCGTCGGTGCGGCGGACCAGTCGACTCGACCGGTGTCGCGCCGAGCCGTCCAGCGACGGTGATTGACTCCCGCTGCGCAATCGACCACCATCAGGCAGTCGCGACGGTGTGGCAGGACGAGACCGCCGATCGGGGCGCAGTGGAGCGACCGCGTGACGTGGGGACGGCCGGCAGCGGCGTCCTGCGGCGCGTCGAGGCGCAGGCGTGGTAGCGTTGGGCCGACAGGCCCGGAATCACAGACGCGAGGAGACCTTCGTGGAGCCAGACACCCCGGCCACCGAGCCGACCGACGTGGTGGAACCGACCGGCGGCGCAACGGAAGCGATCGAGGCGACGGACGCGGCCCGGACAGTGGACGACGCGTCGGCGGCCGAGGACGTAGTGGCGGACGCGGAAGCAGCGACGACGGAGCAGAACGGGGACGAAGCGCCCGCCGTCGTCGCGGCCGGTCCGCTCGATCTCGAATCTCCCGACGACATCGCGCTGGCCGACAAGCTGAAGGCCGGCCGGGAGCAGATCCTGTCGGAGCTGCACAAGAAGATCATCGGCCAGGACGAGATCATCGAGCAGGTGCTGCTGACCCTGTTCGTCGGCGGCAACAGCCTCATCGTGGGCGTCCCGGGGCTCGCCAAGACGTTGCTGATCCAGACGATGGCGCAGGTTCTCGACCTGAAGTTCGCCCGGATCCAGTTCACCCCCGACCTGATGCCGTCCGACATCACCGGGACCGACATCATCCAGGACGATCCGGAGACGGGCGGGCGCAAGATGGTGTTCGCGCCGGGTCCGGTGTTCACCAACATCCTGCTCGCGGACGAGATCAACCGAACGCCGCCCAAGACGCAGTCGGCGCTGCTCGAGGCGATGCAGGAACACCGCGTGACCGTGCAGGGACGGACCTACGAGCTCGACGAGCCGTTCTTCGTCTTCGCGACCCAGAACCCGATCGAGCTCGAGGGGACCTACCCGCTGCCGGAGGCGCAGCTCGACCGGTTCATGTTCCACATCGTCATCGAGCATCCCCCGGAGCACGAGGAGCTCGAGGTCGTGCGCACGACGACGATCACGAACAACCCGGACTACCGGCATGCGGTGACCGGGGCCGACCTGGTGGCGTTCCAGGAGCTGGTGCGCAAGGTGCCGGTGTCCGAGGCGGTCATGCGCTACACGCTGGAGCTGGTCCGCACGAGCCGGCTGAACGAGAAGGACGGCAACGGGCCGGACTTCGTCAAGAAGTGGGTGCAGTACGGCGCGAGCGTGCGTGCGGCGCAGTACCTGGTCCTGGGCAGCAAGGCGCGGGCGCTCACCCAGGGCCGCTACCACGTGAACTTCGACGACATCCGGGCGCTCTCGCGGCCGGTGCTGCGGCACCGCGTGCTGCTGAATTTCCACGCCGAGTCCGAGGGCATCACGTCCGATCAGATCGTCGATCAACTGGTGGAGGCGGTGCCGGTCCCGGCGTCGCAGATGTGACGTGTCCGCCGACCCGCCCGCGTCCACGCCCGGCGCCCGGTTCGTCGATCCGCAGGTCCTCGGACGCATCGGGAACCTGAAGCTGCTGGCCCGTAACGTCGTCGACGGCTTCATCAACGGGCTGCACAAGGCGCCGTATCTCGGCGTGTCGGTGGACTTCGCCGAGCACCGCGGCTACATGCCGGGCGACGACATCCGGTTCATCGACTGGCGGGTGTTCGCCCGCACGGACCGCTTCTACGTCAAGCAGTTCGAGGCGGACACGAACGCCAACTTCTCGGTGCTGTTCGACATCTCGCGCTCGATGAGCTTCGCCAGCCGCGGGATCTCCAAGCTGGACTACGGACGCTACCTGGCGGGGTGCCTGACCTACTTCGCCACGACGCAGCGTGATCGGGTCGGAATCGTGACCTTCGACGACGACATCGTGACCCGGGTGCCGCCCTCGGCGAAGCACCTCGACGTCGTCCTGCACACGCTCGACCGCATCGAGGCGGGGCGTCCCGGATCGTTCCAGAAGCCGCTGTTCCGCATGACCGAGTTCTTCAAGCGGCGCGGCATCCTGTTGCTGATCTCGGACCTGTACGACGAGCCGGAGGAGATCGTCAACCGGCTGAAGCCGCTCAGCTACGGCGGAAACGACCTGATCGTGTTCCACGTGCTCGATCCGGCCGAGGTCGACTTTCCCTACGCCGAGGCGGGCAACTTCCGCGACCTGGAGACCGGCCAGCGGATGCCGGTGGTGCCCGAGAAACTGCGCGAGCAGTACCGCGCGCTGATCGCGGAGCACATCGAGCGGCTGACCAAGCTGTGCGCCGAGAACCGGATTGATTACGCGTTCTTCAACACCGCGCAACCGATGGACCACGGGCTGTTCCGGTTCCTGGCGATGCGCGAGAAGCTGAATCGGGTGCGCTGATGGGATTGCTGGCCCCGCTGTTTCTGCTCGGACTCGCGACGATCGCCGTGCCGGTGATCCTGCACATGATCCAGCGCGAGCGGAAGGACGAGGTGGAGTTTCCCTCGCTGATGTTCCTCCGCAAGGTCCCCTACCGCTCCTTCCGCCGCCAGCGGATCCGGCACTGGTTCCTGCTGCTGCTGCGTTGTGCCGCGCTGCTCCTGCTGTTGTTCGCCTTCGCGCGGCCCTTCATCCGCGCCGCGGCGCTGGCCGCGGTGACCGACGGCGCACGGGAGGTGGTGGTCCTGCTCGACCGCTCCTACAGCATGAGCTTCGGCGGCCGCTGGGACGAGGCGCAGACGCTGGCGACCGACACGATCGCCGCGCTGGACCCCGGCGATCGGGCGACGGTGATCCTGTTCGACGGCGGCGCAGAGACCGGGCCGCGCTCGACGACGGACCGCGCCAGTCTGCGGGGCCTGGTCGAGAACGCGGAGGTCGGGTCCGGGGTGACCCGCTACGGGCCGGCCCTGAAGCTCGCCGAGGGCATCTTCGAGAGTTCGGACCTGCCGCGCCTCGAGGCGGTGCTGATCAGCGACTTCCAGCGCGCCGGGGTCGAGAGCGCGGTCGGGGTGCGGTTCCCGCAGGGGACGGTGCTGACGCCGATCCGGGTCGGGGAGGAAGACGCGGCCGCGGCCAACGTCAGCGTGGCCGGCGTGCTCTTCGAGCGCGAGTACTTCTCGGGCCGCGAGCGGATCCAGGTGGCGGCGCGGCTGACCAATCGGGGGGGCGCCGCGATCACCGGCCTCGACGTGGCGCTGGACATGGAGGGCCGCGAGATCGAGACGCTCATCGCCGACCTGCCCCCGGCGGGCTCGACGACGGTGGACTTCGCGCCGGTGACGCTCGGCGACGCGCAGATGTTCGGGGCCGTGCGCATCGCCCCGGACGCCCTGCCGGCAGACGACATCTTCCACTTCGTCGTCTCGCCGGGACAGGTCGTCACGGTGCTGCTCGTCGGCAGCGCCGCCGCGCCGGACGACGCCAACCTCTTCCTCACGCGCGCGCTCGGCATCGGGTCCGAGCCGGCGTTCGACGTGCGGGCGACGACGCTGGAGAGCTTCTCGGCGGCGGACCTCGCGGACCGGCAGGTGGTCGTGTTGAACGACACCCGGCCGCCGGTGGGCGCCGCGGGCGAGGCGCTGGCCGCATTCGTCGAAGCGGGGGGTGGGCTGCTCGTCGTGGCGGGAGAACGGACCGCGTGGCCGCAGGACGATCCGGGTCTGCTGCCCGGCCGTGTGGCGGCGCCGGCGGACCGTGACGGCCGCGGCGGGTCGCTCGGCTTCGTCGACTACAGCCATCCGGTGTTCGAGGTTTTCAGCGCGCCGCGCAGCGGCGACGTCACGACCGCGCGCTTCTTCCGCTTCCGGCCGGTGGAGCCGACGCCCGAGGCCGTGGTGGTGGCGCGCTTCGACGATGGCAATCCGGCATTGATCGAGCGGCGGATCGGCGGCGGCCGGGTGCTGCTCTGGGCCTCCAGCATCGACACGTTCTGGAACGACTTCGCGAAAAAGCCCGTCTACCTGCCGTTCGTCCACCGGATAGTCCAGCACCTGGCGGACTACGCGCCGCCGACGCCCTGGTTCCTGGCGGGGCAGGTGCTCGATCTGGCCGAGCAGGAGGTATCGCTCGGGGAGGGCGGGACCGCCGCCGCGGAGTACGTGGTGATGTCGCCGACGGGCGAGCGCCTGCCGGTCGCGGTGGGCGAGCGCCGCGGGTTTCTCGACCTCACCGAGCAGGGCGTCTACGAGGTGCACGACGCCAACGCGGCAGAGGAGTTGCCGCTGATGCTGGCCGTCAACGTCGATCTGGCCGAGGCGGATCTGTCGGCGGTCGACCCGGAGGAGCTGGCCAGCATGGTCACGGGTCGGGCGGGCGGCGAGCGCACCGCCGCGCGTGATCCCGGCCGAGGACCTGGAGCGGCGGCAGTCGGTCTGGTGGTACCTGCTGGTCGCGGCGGCGCTGCTCTTCGTGGCCGAGACGCTGGTGTCGAACCGACTCTCGCGCACGGTGCTGAGCACGGAATAGCCGGCGGCGGACGCCCCGCTCGCCGGGTCCGACGGCGGAAGATCACTTGCAGAGCCCAGCCCCTGCGTGCGAGGATGGCGGATGGTAATGACCGTGGCGGTCATGTTCCGGTTGTCGCTGGAAGTGCGCAGGTGACGGCGGTAGCGCGAGAAACCGAGGCTGAAACAATGGTCCATGAGCCACTGCTGACCGGCGATCGAAACGAAGTCCTCCGCGCCATCCGTCACGTCCGGAACCGCTGGCGCCTGCGGCTGGGCCTGCGCGGTGTGGCCGTTCTCGTCGCCGCGGCGCTCGGGACGCTGCTGGCGTCGTCGTTCGGGCTCGAGCTGTTCAGGTTCGACCCGGGGGCGATCGTCGCGTTCCGCGTCGTTACCTACATGGCGCTGCTCGCCTTCGGCTGGTGGCTCTTCATCCGGCCGATCTCGCGTCGCGTCTCCGACCAGCGCGTCGCGCTCTACATCGAGGAGCACGCGCCGGAGCTGCAGGCGACGGTGCTGAGCGCGGTCGAGGAGAGCCGGAAGGGCAAGCGCGAGCGGGCGGCGGACCACTCGCCTGAGCTGGTGCGCCGGCTGATCGAGTCGGCGGTAAAGCAGATCCGCGAGATCGACATGGGCCGCCGCGTAGAGACGGGTCAGCTCTGGCGCTCGACGGGCCTGCTGGCGGCGGCCGGCGCCGCCGCGGCGCTGCTGTTCACCTTCGGGCCGGCCTATCTGCGGCACGGCATCAATGCGTTGCTCACCCCGATGGGCAACGTCGAGGCGGCCAGCCCGTACCAGATCGAGGTGCTGCCGGGTGACGCGACGGTTGCGCGAGGGGCGGATCAGGCGATCACGGCCCGCCTCGTCGGCTTCGAGGCGGAGGAGGTCAACCTGCTGATGCAGGGCAGCGGCGACTCGTTCGATCGGTTGCCGCTGATCCCGGTCCTGACCGAGGACGGCACGACAGAAGCGGGACAGTTCGAGGTGCTGCTGTTCGATCTGCAGGAGCCGGTGGACTACTTCGTGGAATCCATCGGGGTCGAGTCGGCCACCTACCGGCTCGACGTCATCGAGTTGCCGTACGCGGAGCGCATAGAGCTCGAGTACCACTTCCCGGAGTACACCGGGCTGGAGCCGCGCACGGTGGATGACGGCGGCGACATCGCGGTGCTGCAGGGCACCGAGGTGCGGCTGCGCGCCGTCCCGACGATGGGCACGACGGGTGGCCAGCTCGTCTTCGATGACGACGACGACCAGCGGGTCGATTTGACGCTCGAGGACGACGGCACGTTGACGGCCAGCTTCATGGTCGAGGAAGAAGGCTTCTACCGCGTGGACCTCGTGGCGCCGGCCGGCCAGCTCGTGACCGCGTCGCCGCAGTACACGATCGACGTGCTGACCGATCAGCCGCCCTCCGCGATGTTCATCCGGCCGGGGCGCGACACCACGGCCAGCGCCATCGAGGAGGTGTTCGTCGAGGCGCGCGCCGACGACGACTTCGGACTGCACTCGCTCGACCTCGTCTACTCGGTCAACGGCGGGCCGGAGGAGTCGGTGACCCTCTTCGACGGGGGCGGAAACGCCCTCCGGGAGGTCTCGGCGGGTCACACGTTCTTCTTCGAGGAGCTGGAGCTCGAGCCGGGCGACTTCCTTTCCTATTACGCGCGGGCGACCGACCGCAACCTGCTGCAGCAGGACGCCGACGTCAAGAGCGACCTCTATTTCATCCAGATCCGCCGCTACAGCCAGGACTACCGGATGCAGGCGTCGCAGGGCGGCGGGGGCGGCGGCATGGGCGGCGGGGCCGACGCGCGCGAGCTCTCGAAGGCGCAGCGCGAGATCATCTCCGCCACGTTCAACCTGGTCCGCGACCAGGAGCAGTACGACGCCGAGGAGTTCGAGGAGAACGTCGTCTTCCTGACCCTCGCCCAGGGGCGCCTGCGCGAGCAGGTGGAGACGCTGGTGCGGCGCATGAACAGCCGCGTGATGCCGGCCGATCCCGCCTTCCGCAGCATCCAGGAGATCCTGCCGCGGGCCGCGGAGGCCATGCGCGAGGCCGAGAACGAGCTGCAGGAGCAGGACGCCGACGGCGCCCTGCCGCCGGAGCAGCGCGCGCTGCAGCATCTCCAACGCGCAGAGGAAGCCTACGAAGAGGTGATGGTCACCATGGGCGGCGGCGGAGGCGGCGGTGGGGGCGGCGGCCGGCAGGCGGCCGAGGATCTAGCCGACCTGTTCGAGCTCGAGCTCGACAAGATGCGCAACCAGTACGAGACGCTGGAGCGGGCCGGGCAGGAGCGGGCCGACGAGACCATCGACGAGCTGATGGAGCGGCTGCGCGAGCTCGCCCGCCGGCAGGAGCGCGAGGCGGAGCGGCAGCGGCGCCGTGCGCGGGGCCAGCAGTCGACGCAGGGCGGCGGGGCCGGGCAGCGCGCCCTGGCCGAGGAGGCCGAGGAGGCGGCGCGGCGTCTCGAACGTCTGGCGCGCGAGCAGAACTCCCCGCAGATGATGGACACGGCCCGCCGGCTGCAGGAAGCGGCCGACGCCATGCGGCGCGCCGCCGCCAACGACGACAACCTCGGGTTCGCCGAGGCCGGGACCGCCCTCGACCGGCTGCGGGAGGTGCAGGAGCGGCTGAGCGGAGAGCAGCGCGGGCGGCTGGAGCGCGACATCGCCGACCAGTTGCGGCGGGCCAACCGGCTGGCCGACCAGCAGCGCGAGATGCGCGGCGAGGTGGAGCAGCTCCCCGGCCTGCAGGACGAGGAGCGGTTCACCGCGCTGCGGCGTCTGCTGGAGCAGAAGGGCCAGATGGAGGAGGAGGTCGCCGACCTGGAGCGGCAGATCGACTCCACCTCGGCCGAGTTCCGGCGCGACGAGCGCGACGCCTCGCGCGAGCTGCAGGAGGCGGCCGGCGGCATCCGCGACAACAAGCTCAAGGAGAAGATCCGCTATACGCGCGGGCTGATCCGGAGCCGTCCCGGTCCGACCGCCAACGCGTTCGAGGAGCAGATCGGAGACAACATCGAGCAGCTCGCCGAGGACCTGGCCGAGGCGGCGGCGGCGGTCGGCAAGTCCGAGGGCGACCGCATGGCGCAGGCGCTCGACCGGACCCGCGACCTGATGCGCAGCCTGGAGTCGCTCGACCACCGCATGTGGCAGCAGGGCCGGCAGGGCGAGGACGGTGAGCAGGGTCAGGAGGGCCAGCAGGGCCAGGCCGGACAGGAAGGCCAGGGTCAGGAAGGCCAGCAAGGCCAGGCCGGACAGGAAGGCCAGCAGGGCCAGGGCGGTCAGGAGGGCCAGCAGGGCGGCCAGCAGGGGCAGGAAGGTCAGGCCGGCGGGCAGCTCGGCGGCGCCGACGGGTGGCGCGGCGGCGACGCCAGCAACTTCGGCCGGGACTGGGGTGGCGGCTACGGCGACCGCCGGCCCGGCACGACCGTCTGGGAGCCGGGCGATATCCGGCAGTGGAGCCGCGAGTACGAGCAGCGCGCCGGCGAGGCGCAGGAGTTGCGGCGCCTGCTGAACGAGCAGGACTTCGAGGTGGGCGACCTCGACGCGATAATCCAGCGCATGCGCGAGCTGGACGACCTGCGCCGGTACCAGGATGCGGAGGAGATCGCCAGTCTGCAGTCGTTCGTCCTCGAGGAGCTGAAGCGCTTCGAGTACCGGCTGCGGCGGGAGATCACCGAAGAGAACGAGGACCTGTTCCTCGCGGGCAACGAGGAGATGCCGGACGAGTTCCGGGACTTGGTGGAGGAGTACTTCCGGTCGCTGGCGCAGGATCAGTAGGCGTCCGATTCTTCACGGCAGGCCGGCGGCCCGATGGGGGTCGTCGGCCCCCTCGGCGCCGGCGGCGTCCGGCGCAGGCAGGAGGGCGACGTGCGCGGCAGGCTGACTGCAGTAGTGGTTGTCCTGGCGATGGCCGGCGGCACGGCGGCTCTGGCGCAGCGCGGCTGGCGGGGCGGTTGGTACCGCATGCCGCCCAAGTTCCCCGTCGAGTCCCCGTCGCACCGGGCGTTCACCTTCTCCCGCATCCTGTACGACAGCGACCGCCGCGAGGCGGGCGGCCAGGGCTGGTACACCGACTACCCGACGGCCGATCAGAACCTGATGATCCGCCTGTCGGAGATGACGACCACAGACGTGGGCTTCGACCGCTACGACGAGCCGGATCACGTCGTCGTCCGCCTCACCGACGACGCACTGTTCGACTATCCGTTCATCTTCATGTCCGACGTCGGCACGCTGCGCCTGAGCGACGTCGAGGTGGCGCGCCTGCGCGCGTACCTGGAGAAGGGTGGCTTCCTCTGGGTCGACGACTTCTGGGGCCCTTGGGCCTGGGAGCAGTGGCTCGGCGAGATCTCCCGGGTGCTCCCGCCGGCCCCGTACCCCATCTTCGATATTCCCGACGACCATCCGATCCGGCGCATCCAGTACGAGGTGGAGGAGATCCCGCAGATTCCCTCCATCCAGCACTGGCGCCGCAGCGGCGGGTTCACCACCTCGGAGCGCGGCCGGCGCAGCGAGGAGGTGCACTTCCGGGGCATCGCCGACGACAACGGCCGCCTGCTCGTGCTGATGAGTCACAACACCGACATCGCCGACGGTTGGGAGCGGGAGGGCGAGGACTACGAGTTCTTCTACCGCTTCTCGGTCCGGGCGTACGCGGTGGGCATCAACACCGTCATTCACGCCATGACGAACTGAACGACCGGACGGCCATCCTGCCCACGAACCCGTATCTCGAGACGCTCGAAATCGAACCGGACGGCCCCGCCGGCGCATCTGTGATCTGGATGCACGGCCTCGGCGCCGATGCGAGCGATTTCTACGGGATCCCCTCCGAGCTCGGCCTGCCCGCCGGCCTGCACGTGCGCTACGTCTTCCCCAACGCGCCCCGCATGCCGGTGACCATCAACCAGGGCCTGATCATGCGGGCGTGGTACGACGTGGCGGGCTTCGGGGCCCGCGACCAGGACGCGCAGGGCATCCGGCGGGCAGCCGCGTGGATCGACGAGCTGATCGCGCGCGAGGCGGAGCGCGGCGTGGCAGCCGGCCGGGTCGTCCTCGGCGGCTTCTCGCAGGGGGGCGCGATGGCGCTCTTCGCCGGTCTCCGGTACCCGGAATCGTTGGCCGGGGTGATGTGCCTGTCCGGCTATCTCCTGTTGCCCGACGCGTTGGAGGCGGAGGCGTCCGACGCCAATCGTGCCGTCTCGATCTTCCAGGCCCACGGCACCGGCGATCCGATGGTGCCGCTGGCGCTCGGTCAAGGCACGCGCGAGGCGCTGGAGCGGGCCGGCTACGAGGTCGACTTCCACGAGTACCCGATGCCGCACTCGCTCTGCTACGAAGAGGTGCGCGACATCGGGAACTGGCTGGCCGACCTGTTCGACTGAGCTGCGTGGAAACCAGCCGGCAGAGCCGAATTCCACAGGCGCTGTCGCGAGACCGAACCGGCGGCCGCCCGCTCAGGCTCGGAAGTACGGACGGATCGCGTCGAGCCGGTACTCGATCTCGGCGATCTGGTCCGCCGTGAACGAGTAGTCGGCGCGCCGCGACTTCGCCGTCTTGAAGATCCCCCGCTTCTTGAGCACGTAGAGCCGGATGCCGGGGATCGTGCGGTCGAGGTTCAGCATCAGCAACAGCCTGCCGAACAGGTCGCGCAACTCCTCCTTCTTGCCGGTGACGTGGAGTTCCCAGAGCTGCGCGTAGATGTCGGCGTACATCGCGCCGCCGGTCATCACGCCGTCCATGCCGAGCCGCATCTCGTAGAGCCACTGCCGGCCGAAGGCGGCGCCGAAGATCGACTTGACGGGATCGGGGCGGTGTTCCCTGAGGGCGAGCATCCGCTCGTGGACCGGCGGGCGTTCCTCCTTCACGTAGGCCAGGTTGGGGAACTCGCGGGCCATGTCGACCATGAAGTCGACGGTCGGCACCACGTCGGGCGCTCCGCCGCTGGTCTGGAAGAAGATCGGCCGGTCGGTCACCTCGCACAGGGCGGCGTAGTAGTCGCGGAACTCCTTGAGCGTCGTCGCCTCGGTCGGGGGGATGGCGATCATGCCGTCCGGGGCGAGCGCCTCGGCGTGGCGGGCGTACTCCAGCATCCCCTTCGTGTCGTCGCCCTGGACGCCGAGGACCAGCGCCGGCCGCTTGCCCTTCGCGGCGCGGGCGAGGACGTCGAAGCCGCGCAGCCGTTCCTCCTTCGAGAGGTAGCGCTGCTCGCTGGAGTTCTGCGGCCAGACCAGCCCGTGGATGCCGCAGCGGTCGAGGAAGTCGACCTGGCTCGCGAGGTCCTCGTAGTCCACCTCGTTCGCGTCCGTGTACGGCGTGCTCATGATGATGAACGCGCCGCGCATCGGCTTGGCCTCGGCCGCCCGCAACGGCAGGTGCGGCGCGAGCGCCACCGCGCCGGTCGCGGCCCCGACGGTAGTCAGCCATTCACGACGGGTGTAGTGCTGCGAGCTCTCCATGATGCTTCCCCTCGCTGCCGCGCCTGGTGTTTCAGGTGCCGGTCGTGTGTGGGACGGTCTGCGGCGCGGAACCGTACCGGAAAGCAGTCTACCGTAGTCGGGTGGCTACTACGGCAACGAGCGCTCGCTCCGCCGCCAACGATCCATGTCGCCGAGCCGCATGACCGAATCAGCACGGTGTCATAATGTTGTCGTGCTTGGTAGTTGAGTGGCCAGATCGTGCGCGAGTTCCTGGTGGTCTGTACGCGCCCCGTGGACGCGAGCGGGCTCGGGCTGTCGGGCGGCGCTGAACGCTTCGACGTTCGGGAGGAGAACATGGCCGTATCGCGACGAATCGCTTGGATCGCCGGTGCGGCGCTGATGGCGGCCTGCGCCGCCGAGGAGCCGGGAATCGACGTGCCGCCGCCCCCGCCCACGGAAGTTCGGGAAGTCCTCGACACGCTGCACGGCGTGGAGGTTCCCGACCCCTATCGCTGGCTCGAGGACCAGGAGGCCCCGGAGACGCGCGCCTGGATCGACGCGCAGAACGCCTACACCGATACGGTGCTGAACGCGCTGCCGGGGCGTGAGGAGCTGCGGGCGGTGGCCGCGTCGGTGCTCGAGCGCGACGCCATCGGCCTGCCTTACGAGCGCGGCGGGCGCTACTTCTACAGCAAGCGGCGCGCCGACCAGGATCTGGCCGTCCTGTACCTGCGCGACGGGGTCGACGGCGAGGAGCGGGTGCTGATCGATCCGCATCCGATGAGCCCCGACCACACGATCAGCGTCGAGCTGCGCGACATCTCCGACGACGGGATGCGAATGGCGTATGCCGTCCGGGAAGGGGGCGTCGACGAGGTCTCGATCCGGGTCCGCGACGTGGACACCGGCGAGGACCTGGCCGACGTGCTGCCGCCGGCGCGCTACGGCCAAGTGACGCTGGCTGCCGACGGCGGCGGTCTCTACTACGAGCGCTACGGCGACGTGACGCCGCGCGTGATGTTCCACGCGTTCGGCACGCCGATGGCGGACGACGTGCAGCTCTTCGGCGAGGGCTACGAGCGCTACCAGATCCCGGTCACGGTGATCTCGGACGACGGGCGCTGGATGGTCGTCCACGTCATCGAGGGCTCGTCGGGGCCGACCGAAATCCACGTCAAGGACCTCGAACGCGACACGCCGTTCGTGACCGCGATTGCCGACGGCGTCTCGGAGTCGTGGGCCGGTTTCGCGGGCAGCGAGCTGTTCATCGTCACGAATCTGGAGGCGCCCAACAAGCGGGTGGTGCTGGCCGACCCGGCGGATCCCGGCTTCGAGAAATGGCGCGAGGTGGTCCCCGAGCGCGACGACGTCGTCGTGGAGGCAGCCGCCGCCCTCGGTGGGAAGCTGGCCGTGTCGTACCTGAAGGACGTGCAGCCGCGCGTCGCCATCCACGAGCTCGACGGGACGCACGTCCGCGACATCGCGTTCGACACCCTCGGCTCGGTCGGCGGCGGGGCGGGGCGCTGGAGCAGCGACGAGGCCTTCTTCACCTTCCAGACGTTCCACGTGCCGAGCACCATCTACCGCTACGACATCGCCACCGGCGAGCAGTCGGTCTGGGCCGCGCCGGAGCTGCCGGTCGACGCGGCCGCCTACGAGGTCGCCCAGCGCCGGTTCACGTCGAAGGACGGCACCGAGGTGCCGATGTTCGTGGTCCACCGGCCGGACGTCGTGCTCGACGGAAGCAACCCGACGCTGCTGACCGGCTACGGCGGCTTCAACAACAGCATGACGCCGGCGTTCTCGGCCCTGGCGACGACGTGGCTGGAGTCGGGCGGCGTTTTCGCCCTGGCGAACATGCGCGGCGGCGGCGAGTTCGGCGAGGAGTGGCATCGGGCGGGCATGCTCGAGAGCAAGCAGAACGTCTTCGACGACTTCATCGCCGCGGCCGAGCACCTGATCGCCGCGGGCTACACCAGCAGCGAGCACCTCGCGATCCGCGGCGGCAGCAACGGCGGCCTGCTGGTCGGGGTGGTGTCGAACCAGCGGCCGGATCTGTTCGGGGCGGTCGTCTGCACCTATCCGCTCCTCGACATGGTCCGCTACCACCAGTTCCTGGTCGCCAGCTTCTGGGTGCCCGAGTACGGGTCGAGCGACGATCCCGAGCAGTTCGCCTACATCCACGCCTACTCGCCGTACCACAACGTCATCGACGGCGGCGAGTATCCGGCGACCCTGTACCTGTCGGGCGACGGCGACACGCGCGTGGCGCCGCTGCACGCGCGGAAGATGGCGGCGCTGATGCAGGCGAAGAACGGCTCCGACAACCCCATCCTGCTGCGCTACCACACGCAGGCGGGCCACTCCGGGGGCCAGCCGGTGAGCCAGCAGATCGACGAGATGGTGGATACGGTGAGCTTCCTGCTGTGGCAGGTGGGACGGGAGTGACATGAAGGCGGCCGCCACGCTCGCGGTCGTGACCTTCAAGACCTCGACGTCTCATCTCGGCAGGAGCGGACGCAGTAACCTTCCGTGGGCGCCGGGTCGGGCTTCACCCGACGTAGCGCGAGCTGGGGGTATCGATTGACACGGAGAGAGAACGGGAGGTCGGCCGTGCGGGAGATGAATGGAATCGTGACGGTGGTGTGCCTGTTCGGAGCCGTAGCCTGCACGAGCGGCGCCACGTCCGAGGAGACGCCGGGCGTTGCGACGGGGATCAGCGCCGACACGCTGCTGGCCGCGACCGAGACGCTCGCCTCCGACGAGTTCGAGGGGCGCGCGCCGGGATCGGAAGGCGAGACGAAGACGGTCGCGTTCCTGACCGAACACTTCTCCGCGCTCGGCCTGACGCCCGGCAACCCCGACGGGACGTGGGTGCAGGACGTGCCGCTGGTCGGCATCACGCCGCTGCCGGGCGACAACCTGGTGGTTACCGCGGGGGGCGAGAGCCGAACGCTTGAGCCGGCCGTGGACTACGTCGCGGCGACGAAACACGTCGTCGACGAGGTCGAGGTGTCGGACGCCGAGTTCGTCTTCGTCGGCTACGGCGCGCGGGCGCCGGAGTACGACTGGGACGACTTCGGGGAGACCGACGTCAGCGGCAAGATCCTCCTCTTCCTGGTCAACGACCCGCCGCTCGACGATGCGTTCGGCGGACAGGCCATGACCTACTACGGGCGCTGGACCTACAAGCACGAGATCGCGGCGGAGCTGGGTGCGGCCGGGTCGTTCGTCATCCACGAGACGGGGCCGGCCGGCTATCCGTGGGAGGTGGTGGGCAGCACGCCCTACGCCGAGTCGTTCGACCTCGTCGCGGCCGACGACAACCTGAGCCGGGCCACGATCGAGGGCTGGGTGCAGCGCGCCACCGCCGAGGCACTCTTCGAGTCGGCGGGGCTCAGCTTCGACGAGGCGAAGCAGCAGGCGGCCGACCGCGCGTTCGAGCCGATCCCGCTCGGCGTGACCGGATCGCTCCGCATCCGCAACGAGCTGCGGCGCATCGACTCGCAGAACGTGGTCGCGAAGATCGAGGGCAGCGGGGCGCCGGACGAGGTCGTCATGTACGTCGCCCACTGGGACCACATGGGCGTCGACCCGAGTCTGGACGGCGACCAGATCTTCAACGGCGCGGCCGACAACGCCACCGGCACCGCCGGGCTCATCGAGATCGCGCGCGCATTCACCCAGGCGCCGGAGCCGCCGCGCCGGTCGATCCTCTTCCTTGCGGTGACGGCCGAGGAGCAGGGCCTGCTCGGATCGCGGCACTACGGGGAGAACCCGCTCTACCCGGCCGCGCAGACCGTGGCCGCGCTGAACATGGACGTGCTCAACCAGTGGGGCCGGACGCGCGACATGACCATCGTCGGGATGGGGCAGTCGGAGCTGGACGACGTCGCCGCCGACGTCGCGGCGCAGCTCGAACGCACCCTGGCCCCGGACCCGGAGCCGGAGAAGGGCTTCTACTACCGCTCGGACCACTTCTCGTTCGCCAAGGCGGGGATCCCGGCTTTCTATGCCGACCCCGGGGTCGAGTACATCGACAAGCCGGAGGGCTACGGCATCGAGAAGCGTACGGAGTACACGGCGAACGACTACCACAAGGTGTCGGACGAGGTGAAGCCGGACTGGGACCTGTCGGGCGCGCTCGAGGACCTGACGTTCATGTACCACATGGGCGCCCGGCTCGCGGCGACCGACGAGTGGCCGGCGTGGAGCGAGACCAGCGAGTTCCGCGCGGTCCGGGAGGCGCAGCGGCCCCGGTAGGACCGGCCGGCGCGCCGCTCGGGACGGCGTGAATCACGCCACCCCAAGGCGGCGCCAGAAATCCTCTTCGTCGCTCGCGGCCAGCGCCGCGGCGGTCACCGCGTCGCGCGGCGTATCGACGAGGGCCGGTGCGCGTTGCGTGAACGCGTCGGACACGCGCTTTCCGCGCGCCTGCAGCACGCTCTGCACCGTCGTTGCCAGTTCCGCGGCGCGGCCTTCCGCTCGGCCCCGCGCGATGCCTTCCGCCAGCTTCCGTTCGCCCAGCACGCGCCACAGCGGATCGTCGTCGGGGCCCGTTCCCTCCCGCTCGCCGAGCGTCCGTCCCACGCGCTCGAGCACACGGTAGGTCGCGGCCGAGGACACCGGCTCGGTCAGCGCGGCGTGGATTTCCTTCGCCGTCCAGCCCGGAAACGCCCCGCTCGTCCGCGCAGACCGGTACCGGCCATTCACCAGCCGATGGATCGTCACCCCGGCGGCACGCCGCCGCGTGGCCCCCGGCGGCACGACCACCCACAGCTCGGGGAAGCCCCACGCCTCGTAGAGGATCAGCTTGCCGGGGCGCACGTCCGTCGTGTGGTCCACTTCGAGCACGACGTCCGGAAAGTCGTTCTCGCCGATGATCAGGGACTTCACCGGTGTCGCGGCGCGCGCCGGATGCAGGTACAACGTCTCGTCGGCCTCCATCGCCCGCCGGGGCCCGCCGTCGGCGCCTCGCACCAGCAGGGTGACCGATCCGTACGAGACGATCGGCGTGCCGCGCACCGAGGCGATCCGCTCCGCCAGGTGAGGCAGCCGCCGCGAGGTCCCCTCGTGGACGCCGTACTTGTCGGCGACCACCCAGGCCGTGCAAGTGAGGGCGTCCCAGTACTCGATCCGGTCGTCGTAGTCCGCGAACTCCTCGCGCGAGAGCGAGATGGGCTGGCAGCCGGGGAACCGGAGCGCCTTGTAGTCCACCGCCGCGCCGCGCCGCGCGTCAGTGGCCGGGGCGGCCGGAGTCCTCGTCTTGTCGTCGCCGCGCGCGGACAGCGGCGGCAGTTCCGTCGGAGGCATTTCCCATCGTAGCACCGCGGGTGCGGGGTGGAGTTCATTTGCCCACCTCAGCCAGCGGGGCTGGTCTCGATCGCTCGACTGGGGTGCACCGGTCAGTCGCCAGCTTCCCAGAATGGCACGGAGGTGGGATCGCGAATCGCGGGTCGATCAGCCCCCGGAGGCTGTGGCGTCCGCAAGCTCCAGGAAGCGGCAGAAGGGGTTGGCCAGGCGCATCTGCTCGGGGGTGCGGCAGTCCGGCGTGAGGAGGGCGGGATTGGCGACGATGGCCGCCACGCAGCGGGCGCGGGAGGTCGCGACGTTGAGGCGGTGCAGGCTGTAGAGGAACGCCATCCCGCGCGGCGCCTCGTCGGCGGTGGAGGTGGCCATCGAGTAGATGGCTATCGGCGCCTCCTGGCCCTGGAACTTGTCCACGGTGCCGACCCGTGCGCCGTCCGGCAGCTTCGCCCGCAGCGTCGCGACGTGCGCGTTGTAGGGCGCCACGACCAGGACGTCCTGCAGCGTCAGCGGCCTGCGGTCGCCCTCCTGGTCCACCCAGGCGGCGCCGGCGTCGAGCAGCTCGCCGACCAGCGCGGCGACCCGGTCGGCTTCCTCCGTTGAAGCGTTCGTGTTGCCGGCGTGCTCAACCGGTATTAGCCGCAGGCCGTGACCGGCCAGCGGGCCCCGTCCGAGCACCGTCTGTCGGGCCAGCTCCGGGCGCGTGCCGAGCCGCCCCTCGTAGAACTGTTCCGTCGTGAAGTCGCAGATTTCGGGGTGCATGCGCCAGGTGTGCTCCAGAAAGACGCCGCGGGGCGGATCGACCGTCGCCGATTCGCCGAGCAGATGGCCGAGCGCCGAGACGTCCGCGCCGGGCGGGTGGACGCCCTGGATCGGCTGATCGAGCTGGCGGGGATCGCCCAGCAGGACGAGGCTCCCCGCGGCCTGGCAGACGGCGAGGGTGTTGGCGAGGCTCATCTGGGCCGCTTCGTCGATCACGAGCACGTCCACCGCGTCCGCCATCTCCGGGCGGGCCCACAGCCATGCGGTGCCGCCGGCGAGGTTGGCCTCGCCGTTGGCGAGGGCCCCGGCCACCGCTTCGTTGGAGTCGGTCTGGACGATGCGTTCGTCCGAGCAGCCGTCGCCGTCGTTGGCCTTCTGGATTCCACGGACGTCGACCATCGCGGGCTCGGCCGCCGTGTTGCCGTGTTCGCGCCCGGTCGGCGCGCTTTTCGCGGGGTGCTCGCCGGCGGCCCGGCAGATTGCGCCGAGCAGGTTGGAGATCACCTTGTGGCTGTTGGCGGTCACGCCGACGCGCTGTCCGCCGGCCAGCAGGTCGATGATCAGCAGCGCGCCGGTGTAGGTCTTGCCGCTGCCGGGCGGTCCCTGCACCGGGAGAACGGAGCGGTTCAGACGCGGGGCGATCCGCCGCACGGCGTCCAGCGGAGTCTCCTCGGGAGCGACGAGGTCTTCGCGAGCGACGCCTTCGTCCTGGGGGAAGAGGCTCGGGACGTAGGGTCGAAGCGCCACGGTCTCGAGACGCGGCGGCACGCGCCGCAGCAGGTCGAAAGCCGCTCGGCGCGCGCTCTCCGCCGCGAGGCCGTCGGACGCCATGTCCCGGCCGAGGCGGAGCAGGCTGTCCCGCAGCACCTGGCTGTTGACGGCGTCGAGCGGAACCAGTGCGCTCGGATGGGGGACGGGTGAGTTGCGCCCGCGCTTCAGATCGATAGTGCGTTCCGCGTCGTCGAGCGCGACCACCGTCCCGCAGAAACCCCGCTTGAGCTCATCGGATTCGGCCGTGTCGGGGTTCTTCGGCGAGTCGCCCACCTCGATCTCGTGCGTCTGCTCCGGGAAGCGGTAGCGATGGACGATCGACCTCTTGATCTGCCCCGCTTCGCCCACGTAGCGCAGCGCCCCGAGCGTCGACCGGTCCGCGACGTGTTCTTCCGCGCTGTAGCCGCAGCGGTCGAAGAACTCCCACCACATGGACTTCTCCTCGCGCCGGTGGAACTCCAGCAGGTGCGCCAGCAGCCGCCGCGCCCGCTGCTCGTCGTCGAGGCCGTCGTCCTCGTCCGGCAGCCCCGCGGTGAGCGTCGCGAACACCGCTGCGACCTCGGCCGCCGATTCCCGTTCCTGCTCGCGCTCTTCGTCCCGGAGGGCCGGCCGCGGCACCGGCCGTCCAGTCAACGATTGCAGGTCTCGCCGCAGCCCTTCCAGCCACTCCGCCAGCCGCAGCGTCGACAGGCAGTCGTCGCGGTTGTAGAGCTCGATCCCGGCACGGAGGGCGTTCGACGTGCCGTCCGCCTCACCGGACTCCAGCGCCGCTTCGAAGCGGACCAGCGCCCGCGTTGCGGCCGTCAGGTCGACCTGGCGCGTGAAGCCGTAGAACGGCTCCAGCCTCTTGATCGAGTAGCCCTCGACGGAGGCGCGCAACCCCTGCCGGACTACCCGGTGCAGGTCGACGAAGACGCGCCCGCGCAGCAGCCCGTCGACCTCTTCCTCGCGGGTGGCGTAGCGGCTCATCAGGCGCTTGACCGCGGTCGTCTCGTAGGCGCCGTAGTGGTAGATGTGGAAGCCTGGATACTCCCGCCAGCGCGCCATGACGCGGTCGATGAAACGCTCGAAGGCACGCTTCTCGGCCGGTTGGTCCAGCGCCCAGCAGCGGTCGTATCCGCCGTGCCGGTCCGCGGCGCCGAAGAGGTACTCGAGCCCGCCGTCCACGGCGAAGGTATCGCCTTCGAGATCGAAGAACAGGTCTCCCGGCGAGGGTTCCGGCAACGCGGCGAGTCCCTTGTCCTTCTCGACCGGCGTGATCAGCTCGTGAATGCGCCGGCGTTCCCGCCGCCCCTGGTCCTGGATGCGCGCCTGCTCCCGGATCCGAACCAGCGCGTCGTGGCCTACGCCGTCCAGCGGCGGCAACGCCGTCAGGTCGAGCGTCCCGAGGTCCGCCATCGTCGTCACGCCCCGGTCGACCAGCCTACGCCGCTGGCTGCGCGTGATCCCGGCGACCAGCGACAGGTGATCGTCCGTGTGTCGGCGATCCGCACAGCCCTGCTTCCAGTCGCAGAGGGCACAATGGTCGACCGGCTCCGGATAGGTCGCCGGCGGCTCCGCCGCGTGCGCCTCGAAGCGCCGGCGGACGGCGCGGTAGTACGCCGAGTACTCCACGACCCGGAAGCTCGCTTCGGTCGGCCCGTCGCTTCCGCCGAGCGCCAGGTGCATCCACTCCGGCCCGGTGCCCTGCACCTGCGCCAACAGGTCCGAATACAGCAGGAGCTGAAGCAGCGCCTCGCCCTTCGCGACGCGGGCCAGCTTGGCGTCGAGCACCTCGTACGACCAGCCGCCGAGGGCGCTCGGCGCGTCCACCCGGAGCAAGAAGTCGGGGTAGCCGCTCCACCGCCCGTCCTCGTCCTGCAGGCGTCCCTGGTAGACGATGTGGACCCCGCGCCGCATCGCCTCTCCGGTGCGCGCCGCAGCCGCCTCCGGGTCGCGTTGCCAGACCGGCGTGTCGCCCGGGATGATGGTCTCGACGGTGCGGCCTTCCGCTACGAATCGCTCCAGCAGACGGCGCTCGTGCTCGATCCCGCGTTGCTTCAGGACCTCCGCGCGCGGGTCGTCGTATGGGGGCGGCCGCTCGATCTCCCCGAGCGCGGCGGCGCGGCGCAGGCTCGTCAGGTGCGCGCAGGAGAGGTGGCGGCTCAGGTCGGTGGCGGAGAACAGGAGTCGGCCGTCGGTGTAGCGCATGGGGCGGAACCTGGCACGAGATGATGTCAAGGGCTGTCGGGCGAGCGGGTCGCGGCGCCGTGGTCCCGGACCTGGGTCGTGGCGGTGGAAGCGTCTGGTACCATTCGTGATGTGATAAGGGCAGTGCCGGACTCAGAGACGGACGGCGTGGCTGAATGAGTCGAAGCCGGGTATTTGCTGCGCCGAATTCTCGGCGGTCGCTCGGACGCGAATCTGCGCTTCGACGACCTGCGTGGCCTGCTCCGCGACCTTGGATTCATCGAGCGGGTACGAGGCAGCCATCACATGTTCAGGAAGGTAGGCGTCGAGGAGAGAATCAACCTGCAACGCGACGATGGCCACGCCAAGCCCTATCAGGTTCGGCAGGTGCGGCGCGTGATCCTGAAGTACGCGCTCAAGGTGAACGAATGACCTACAAGTACGAAATCATACTCTACTGGAGCAATGCGGATGGAGCCTTCGTCGCCGAAGTGCCGGAGCTTCCCGGGTGCATGGCGCACGGCGACACACAGGAGGCTGCTCTCGGCAACATCAATCAAGCAATGGATCTCTGGATCGATACTGCAAGGGAATTCGGAGATCCCATACCGGAACCCAAGGGCGAGCGCCTGATGCTGGCGTAGAGCGGAGACGATGGTGATCGGATGGACCTACTCCAGCAGACCGGCCATCGCGGTTGCCGCATCGAGGCCCCCGTCCGACTCGGAGAGTTGCTGGCGCTGCGTGCCGGTGAGCCACTTCGCTTGGCTGCCGGCGGCATGGCGGGTCACCGCGACGACGTGTTCGACCTGTTCCGCGACGGCGCGGACGTGGGAGATCACGCCGACTATACGCCCGCCCGCCGCTACGGCGCCCAGCGCCTCGACCGCCGTGTCGAAGATTGTTGCGCTCGATGGAGCCGAAGCCCTCGTGGAAAAAGAGGGACTCGACGCCCGTCGCCTCCGCCTAGCGTCAAGTGCATCCACTCCGGCATGGTGCCCTGCACCTGCGCCAGCAGGTCCGAATCCAGCAGGAGCTGAAGCAGCGCCTCGCCCCTCGCGATGCGGGCCAGCTTTGCGTCGAGCACCTCGTACGACCAGCCGCCCAGTGTGCTCGGTGTGTCCGCGCGCACCAGGAAGTCAGGGTAGCCGCTCCAGCAGCCGTCGTCGTCCTGCAGCCGCCCCTGGTAGATGATGTCGGCCCCGCGCTGCATCGCTTCCCACGTGTGCCCTGTCCGCATCCGGGTCCCTTTGCCGGAGCGGTCTGTCGCCCGGGGATGATGGTCTCGACGCTGCGAACCTCCGCTTTTGAATCGTTCGAGAAGACGGCGCTCGTGCTCGATTCCGCGCTGCTTCAGGACGTCGGTTCTCGGATCGCCGTACGGCGTCGGCGAGTCGATCTCGCCGAGCGCGATGGCGCGGCGCAGGCTCGTGAGGTGGGCGCAGGACAGATGGCGGCTGAGGTCGGTTGCGGAAAACACGAGGCGGCCGTCGGTGTGGTGCATCGGGCGGGACCATAGCAAGGGGCGTTGTCAGAAGTTGTCTACCAACAACTTTGCGATCCCTGCGCTCACAGTCGCCGAGCTGTACCGGTACCGCTGGCAAGTCGAACTGTTCTTCAAGTGGATCAAGCAGCATCTGCGGATCAAGTCGTTCTTCGGGACCTCGGAGAACGCCGTCAAGAGCCAAATCTGGATCGCGGTGTCGGTGTATGTGTTCGTGGCCATCATCAAGAAACGGCTGGACCTCCCGGTAAGTTTCTACACAATTCTACAGACGCTGAGTCTGACAGTGTTCGAGAAAACCCCGCTTTTGCGGCTATTCTCTGATACCGATTACACTTCTCTTAGTGAAGGCCCCCGTAACCTGTTGAATCTAGTGCGCCGTGACAAGGCGCCATTCCTCAGCGGGTGCGAATCCCGCCCGGCAACTGTCGCTCCAGCCGGTAGCAGTCGGAGCGGACGATGGAGGTAACGACATC
>MKWU01000341.1_pt1 | contig 89545 bp, 80 predicted proteins | sample 809101 | NCBI WGS metagenome assembly MKWU01 (sample SAMN05860141, study PRJNA318959) | sponge metagenome | host: Aplysina aerophoba | place: Slovenia: Piran, Adriatic Sea, Gulf of Piran | collected 2013-05-07
CTACGACAGGCACAAACGCTTCGACAAGCCCAGGAAGGACGTCTGGCTGCGACCGCTACGCAACAACTGGAAGCAAGTCCTCAACCGCTGAAACAACTCCCATCACCCTGTCGCCGAACGGTTACATGGTAACGCCGACCCGCCTGCGCGCGGGCGCGCAGACGTTGTAATGAATCCGCTTTCGGCTTGATTACAGATTCCGCCGGGCCGATCCGGAATCGGTGCGGGACCGGTTCGTGGGCAGTCCGAAAAAAGATTAAACTGCAACAATATCAACTAAATAGTGGATTTTTTCAGGGAAGGGAAAAAGGCGAGAAAGGCTCGACATCCAAGGGTTTCTGGATATATCGATAAATTCACGGGGTTTTTCGATAAATTCCTGAAAATCATGTCTGCTGTAATTGGTTTTAATACAAAGAGTTATCATATAAATCTGAGCGTGATACACACAGATTCAGCGGCAAAAAAAGTTTTTCGCCTCCCGCGCATTTGCCCGCAACTGCCCGCATCTGGGCGCGGCCCCCTAGGGGAGCTCGGCCCGGAGCGGACGCGCCATGAGGTCCCGTACGGCATCCCCGGGGTTCCGGCCCTCGAACAACACGGCGTGCACCTCGCGGCATATGGGCATCTCCACGCCGTACTCATCCGCGAGCCCCACGGCCGCAGGTGCTGTGGATACGCCCTCGGCCACGGCCGTCATGGATTCGAGTATCTTCTGCAAGGGCTCGCCCTGGCCCAGCCGCACGCCCACCGTCCTGTTCCGGCTCAGGTCGCCCGTGCAGGTGAGCACCAGATCGCCCATGCCCGCCAGGCCCGCGAAGGTCTCCGCCCGGCCGCCCATCGCCACCCCGAGCCGCGCGATTTCCGCCAGCCCGCGCACGATGAGCGCCGCCCGCGCGTTCAGCCCAAGTTCCATGCCGTCGGCGACTCCCGCCGCCAGGGCGATGACGTTCTTGAGCGCACCGCCGAGCTGCGCGCCGACCGGATCGGCGCCCGTGTATATCCTGAAATTGGGGGCCGAGAGCATCTCTTGAATCGCGTTCGCCACTTCGGGATCTTCGGACGCCGCCGTGATGGCCGTGGGTTTTCTCTCCGCAAGCTCGCGGGCGAACGTCGGCCCCGAGAGGCAAGCGAGGGCGCGCTCGGCGCCGACCGCCGCACCGATACATTCGGTGATAATCCGGCTGGGCAGGAGCAGAGTTTTCTCTTCCACCCCCTTCGTGGCGCTTGCGACGAGCGTTTCCTCGTGAACCCAGGCCGCCAGCTTCGTCCACACCGCCCGGACGACGTGGCTCGGCATCACGCTCACGAGAACGTCCTGGCCCGCCGAGGCGGCTTCGGCCAGATCGGAGGTGAATCGCAAATTCTCATGCAGGGCGATTCCGGGGAGATACAGGTCGTTTTCACCGTGGGACGCCATGCGGGCGCAAAGGTCGGTCTCGAAAACCCAGAGCATCACCTCGTGGCCGGTTTCTGCGAACGAATCCGCCAGGGCCGTCCCCCAGGCGCCGGCGCCGATTACGGCGATTCGCTGCGGCGTCATCTTATCATCCCGAGCGACGCGTCTTTCGCTTCGCCTTGGACTTCGCGGCCGTTCTTTTTTCGGCCAACGCCTGCTTTCTCGCCGTATCGCCCTCGGCGGCGGCTTTTTTGCCGGCGGCCGACCTCGCTTCCCATTTCAGTTTGTGCTTGAGATGCTTTTCTTCTTCCCAGACATGCTGCGTGCCTTCGCCCATGAAAACGACGAAAACCTCACAGCCGTCAGGGTATTCATACGGACCGTGCGGCAAATCCCACCCGAAAACGTAATCGCCCGGCCTCAGATCCTTGCCCGCCACGCACATCCTGCCACGAGTCACCAGAATGGAATGCCAGCTCTTGTGCGTGTGGCGAGGCTCCACGTAGCCTTTCGGGAACTTCACCTTCATGTCGATACGCTTCATCACCGGGTCATGGGCGAAAATCTTCACCTTCACCCCTGGCGGCAGCGTCAGCAACTCGTTGCTCACATCCTCCTGCCATTCGACATCCTTGTTGTAGATGGCGCGGAAGCGGTGGTCGAAATCCTGTTTGGCGGCCTTTTTCCTGGTGGTCTGTTTCCTGGCAGGCATGTCTTCTCCTAGTGAAAATGCTTGAGAGCTTTTGGATGGTGGTTTTATTCATTCAGCGCGAAAATTCGAGAGGCGATATCACGGCCCAGCGTATGTCTGTTTCCGTCGACCAATAACGTTACCGTGCCGGCGAGAGGCGATTGCTCGATCACCTCAATGGGCATTTCCGGGAAAAATCCAAGTTCTCCCAAATACCGCAAGATATTCGGGTCATCCTGTAATACACGGGTGATTTTCGTCACCCTTCCTGCCTCGAGCGAGAGGAGACCGATTTCTTTCGTATCAACCATGGTGCCGTCTTTGGCGGGAATCGGGTCCCCGTGGGGATCCAGGGTGGGATAGCCGAGTTCCTTGTCCAAAACGGCTTCGAGTTCCTCGCTCAAGACATGCTCCAATTCTTCCGCCTCGACATCCACCTTGTCCCACTCAATTCCCATCTTCTGGTTCAGGTACAACTCGAGCAACCGGTGGTGCCGAATAATCTCTAATGCGACTTTCTCCCCCTTCGAGCTTAAAACGACCCCTTTATACGGCTTATATGTAAGCAATCCCTGATGATCGAGTTTCTTGACCATGCTCGTCACCGACGCAGCCGAGATTTCCATACAATCCGCTATCGCGCTCGTGGTGACAGGGGACGATTCCTGCTGAAGCTTGAAGATGTTCTTCAGATAATCTTCAATTTGCTTGCTTAGACGTGGCAATGATTCGGACAAAGAGTAATCCCCTGATTGGCAGTGAATCACCGAAAAAATCATCCTAGAATCAGCACTTGATGGTGTCAACCAAATAGACCACCACAAGATTTGGAAATGATACCCACGCTTGGCTCAGTCATACACGAATGTGGCTGTAATCGACTTGCGTTCAAGGCCTTCCGGAAACGGATTGAACGGCGCCGCTTTGGTGACGGCGGCCATCGCCAAATCATCGAGAATTCGAACCCCTGCGGATTTGACTAGACGAACTTCTTCCAAGGCACCATTTTTTTTCAGTTTAAAGCGCAACAACAGCTTACCCCTGTTTTTTTGCGCCTCCAAAGGCCATATCCAGGCATTCTGGATTCTTCTCTTAATATGAGCGAAATAAGAAGCGTAGCGAAAATCACGCGTATCAAGCGAAATGGTCTCCCCCTCTTCTTTTTCCAGGTCTTCGTCCGATAAGCTCTTTTTCGCGATTCTGTCTGCTATCTCGTCCGAGAGATCAAACTGAGGGAGATTGGGTTTGCCTTTGGGTTTTGGCTTCACTCGAAATAGCGCCAAAGGGTCCTTTACTTGAGGCCGCTTTGGAACTGGCCGCTTCGGTCGAAAAACCGGTTTCAACGCGGCCAATTCAACCTTCTCCTTCGTCTGTTTCTTCGCATCGACTTTCTTGTTCTTTTTGGGAAGCTTTTTCTTTACAACCTTCTTTACTGCTTTTTTCTCGACCACCGGATTGGGCTTGTCCTTATCCCTCGGAGACTCTTTGGATTCTATTCTCTTCTTTTCCGGCATTTTATCCACTACTTTTGGTTGTATCTCTTCCTGCTTGGTAGCGGACGATTGGGACTTGTCAGAAGGCTCGGGTGTCGGCGCGATACTTGTCGTTTCGATGGGCTTGATCGTTTTCTTTATTTCCGGAATATCAGGAGATTCTCTCACCGGTATTTTTTTCACCTTTTGGGGCTGAGTTTTCGGTGTTACGTCCACCGGAGGGTTTCGCCTTACGGGTTTGGGGGCTTGAACTTGAGCCTTCGGTTTTGGAGCCGGGGGCAATGCAGCCATTTTCAGCTTTTTTGAATTTTTTCCCTTCGCCTCGATTTTCTGGCTCTCCTCCCGAGGCTTTTTCTTTACCACTTTCCTTACCGTTTTTTTCTCGACCACCGGCCTGGATTTGCTCTCGATCTTCGGAATCGCTTTGGCCGCTTTTTTTTCTCTCTCTGGCTTTTTATCCGCAGTCGGCTTTGCCTTTGGTTGTATCTTGTCTTGAATCGCGAGCGGCGGGGTCTTGACCGAAGGCTCTGGTTTCGGCGCAAGGCTCGCCGTCTCTGTCGGCTGTGGCGTTTCTGTTATCTCCGAAGTTTCAGGAGATTTCTTTTCCCGCTTTTTTTCCTCCCTTTCAGGCTCAGGCTTTGGTTTTACGACTGCTGGAGACGTTGGCGGCCGGGTCGGAGAGACGGAAAGAGCCGGAACCCTCGATTCCGGCGCAGGCGATAGTGACGCCGTTTCAGGGCCGACTCCTCCTCGGCGAGATGGAATCAAGTCTCTATCTTCGCGCCTCAAGCGCGGGGTCTTGCCGGGTTTGCCGGAACCACTTTCTTTTCGGTTGGCATTCGATAAAAACTGACTTTGCGGGTTCAGGGGGAGTTTTTCTTCGGGTTTCTCGACGGATAAGACTCGAAATTTGATAGGGCTGCTTTTCTTCGAGCGTTCTCTCCAAACGTATTCATGGCTTGAGGCCGCGAATACGAGCAGGTGCAATGATAACGATACCAGGAAAAGGGTGAAAGGAAGTCTTTTCGGTTTTTCTCTCGCCATACATCCCTCTCTGTTCAAACTAAATCATCGCTTGAATCCGTGCGAGAAGGCAAACCAGCGGAATTATACGGTGAAGATACATCATGCTTTAATCTTGCGGGATGAATTACTGCTCCTCAAAACACCCAGCAGCTATTCTCCACAAAAAAAGGGGGCCCCGAGAGGCCCCCTTTGAACATCGAAACAATAACTTACATCATGCCGCCCATACCGCCCATGCCGCCCGGAGGCATGCCGGCCGGCATTCCACCAGCCCCATTTTCCTCCGGCTTATCGCTGATGACACACTCTGTCGTGAGCATCAAACCAGCCACGGAAGCAGCATTTTGAAGAGCGGAGCGAACCACTTTGGTCGGGTCGATGATACCCGCCTTGACCAAATCTTCATATTCGCCCGTCGCCGCGTTATACCCGTTGTTTCCTTTTTGCCCTTTTACATGCTGCACGACCAGGGAACCTTCTACGCCCGCGTTGTTCGCAATTTCGCGCATCGGGGACTCAAGCGTGCGGGAGAGGATGTCGATGCCAACCTGCTGATCCCCTGCCACATCAACGTTACCCAAGGACTTCTGGGCGCGAATCAGGGCGACGCCGCCACCGGCCACGACACCCTCTTCCACAGCCGCGCGAGTTGCGTTCAGAGCGTCTTCCACACGCGCTTTCTTCTCTTTCATCTCGGCCTCCGTGGCGGCGCCTACATTGATCACCGCAACGCCACCGACCAGCTTCGCCAGACGCTCCTGGAGTTTCTCGCGATCATAGTCGCTCGTGGTCTCTTCAACCTGGTTGCGAATTTGTTTGACGCGGCCTTCGATATCCTTGGCCTTGCCTTTCCCTTCGACGATGGTGCTGTTGTCCTTGTCGATGGTCACGCGCTTCGCTTGTCCGAGATCGTCCACGGATACGTTCTCGAGCTTGATGCCCAAATCTTCGCTCAACATTTTGCCGCCGGTCAGAATCGCCATATCCTCGAGCATGGCTTTGCGGCGATCGCCGAATCCGGGGGCTTTGACCGCCGAGCAATTGAGCGTGCCGCGCAACTTGTTCACCACCAGCGTGGCCAACGCTTCACCTTCGATGTCTTCAGCGACGATGAGCAGCGGCCGGCCCATTTTCGCAATTTTCTCGAGCAGCGGTAGGAGGTCCCGCATGTTCGAGATTTTCTTCTCATGGAAGAGGATATACGGATCTTCCAAAACAGTTTCCATGCGGTCCGGATTCGTTACGAAGTAAGGGCTCAGATAACCTCTGTCGAACTGCATGCCCTCGACGATGTCGAGAGAAGTTTCCATGGATTTGGCTTCTTCGACGGTGATGACGCCGTCTTTACCGACTTTATCCATGGCCTCGGCGATGAGATCCCCGATTGTCGGATCGTTGTTGGCCGAGATGGTGCCGACCTGCGCGATCTCTTTCTTGTCGCGAACGGGTTTGGAAAGTTTTTCCAACTCCTGGACGATCTTGGCCACGCCGGCGTCGATTCCGCGCTTCAAGTCGATGGGATTGGCGCCGGCCGTTACATTGCGCAGACCTTCCTTGAAGAGAGACTGGGCCAGCACAGTCGCCGTCGTGGTGCCGTCTCCTGCGACGTCGGAGGTCTTGCTCGCCACTTCGTTGACTATCTGTGCGCCCATGTTCTCGAACTGATCTTCGAGTTCTATTTCCTTCGCCACCGTTACGCCGTCTTTCGTGGAGGCGGGAGAACCGAATTTCTTGTCGATCACGACGTTGCGCCCGCGGGGACCTAGCGTCACCTTCACGGCATCGGCCAACTGATCTACGCCGCGCTTGATTTTCGAACGGGCTTCTTCATCAAAAAGTATGATTTTTGACATTTCGTAATGCTCCTTAGTTGTTGGACAATCGGCTAGTTGATGACCGCCAGCACATCATCTTCACGCATGATCAGATACTCTTCGCCCTCGGACTTCACTTCCGTGCCCGCATACTTGGCGAAAAGAATTTTGTCGCCCTCACCTACTTCGGGCGCCTGCCTTTTCCCGTCATCGGTAACTTTGCCGGGGCCTACGGCGACTACTTCCCCCTCCTGGGGTTTTTCTTTCGCGGAATCAGGAATGATGATCCCGCCGATCTGTTCCTCTTCCTCATCCAGGCGTTTCACCAAAATGCGATCCTGAAGAGGCTGTATCCTGGTTTTGACCTTTGCCATCACTTCCTCCTTGCAAAATAAAGAAATGTTGCTTTTAATCGGGACACCCAACTGAAAATGATCTCTATCGTCCGCAAGCCGTCATTCGGGCGAAACGACTTCTGAACTCTCACCTCATTCCTTCTGAGCGAGGTATAGGGAAAAAGATACCACTTGTCAAGCGCTGTTAGCACTCAAGACGCCAGACTGCTAACAACGCGGCTGCTTCAATTAAATATCTGATTTCTATTTACTTATCGGCACATTCAGAAATGGCGGCGGGTCCAGCATGAAAAGATTCCTGGAATTTTCGCTAAATTCAGCCTTTCGTCCATCTCGGGATCGGGTGACGTATTCCGCGTCATGGGCTATCTTCTCGTTGAATGATGGAGAATTTCATATACAAGCATCAACGCAGAAGGAGTTCGACGAAATGCCGTACAAGAACCTGTTGATCGAGAAATCACAAGGCATCGCGCTCATCACAATCAACCGTCCCGAGAAGCGGAACGCGCTCGATCCCCAGACCTGGCGCGAGGTGGGGACCGTGGTGGAGGAACTTGAGGCGGACGACGAGGTGGGGGTCATCATCTTCACGGGCGCGGGCGATAAATGCTTCGCCGCCGGTTCGGATATCGCCCAGATCAAGGACCGAAGCCTCATCGACGGCCTCGCCGCCCCCTCGCAGCGCGCCCTCATGCGGCTCGAGGTGGTCGAGAAGCCCGTCATCGCCGCGGTCAACGGCTTCGCCTTAGGCGGAGGCTGTGAACTTTCAATGGCTTGCGACATCCGCATCGCGAGCGAAACCGCCCGGTTCGGCCAGCCCGAAGTCAACCTCGGCATCATGCCAGGAGCCGGCGGAACCCAGAGGCTCGCCTCGCTCGTGGGGGTCGGAAGAGCGAAGGAACTCATCCTGACGGGCGACATCATCGACGCGCATGAGGCCCACCGCATCGGGCTGGTGAACCAGGTCGTCCCGGCGGGGGAACTGCTCGAAGCTGCGCGCAAATGCGCGGAAAAGATGATGAGCAAGGGCCCGCTGGCGGTGCGCATCGCGAAAATCGCCATCAACACCGGCCTCAAGTTCGGCCCCGAGGCCGGCATGGTGGCCGAACGCCTCGGCCAGGCCTGCCTCATGACGACCGAGGACAAGGTCGAGGGCGCCTCCGCGTTCCTCGAGAAAAGGGCCGCCGATTTCCAGGGAAGATAAGCGAAATCAACTTCTTATGTCGTCACGTTCTCGGACGCGGCGCACGGAACAGGCGGTGGCGTGCGCCTTTCAGGGCCGGGCGAACACCCTCCTGATGCGACGGGCGGCCGCCCTGATCAGAGGCGCAGTTCCCCGCAATTCCGCGCATCTGCCGTTATCTTGAGATGCACGGGCCATGGCAGAATTCACCTGCGCCCCGGTGCGGCGGCGGAATCCGGCCGTCGGAACCGGTTTTCGCGCACGGGTTCGGACCCCGCAAGTCCCCACATTTTCACGCATTTCCCCTCGAAAATTTATGGAAATTTATCGAATAACCCCGTGAATTTATCTATATTTACGGAAATGATTATTTGCATTTCGCATGTTCCCCGCTTCGACTGATCGACGGCCCGGCTCCTGCGATCCGCGCCCCTTCCGCCCCCTGAAAAAAGAAAGCCGACGGGCGGCCTTTCGAGCATACCCCATCCCCCCGAAAATTCCGTAACGGCGAATGCGGGTAATTGCGGCCCGTGAAAATGGATGACGAGCCCGACCGATGAGGGAGGAATTGACCGACCGGGGGGAAGGTTCGCGGCCTTCGGTCGACATTCCGGCGCATGCCCGGGGCCGGTTCCACCGATTTTCAGACAATTGCAAATCATTCCGGTTTCCCGTATACACGAACAATATAGAGAACGACAAAAGGAAGCTCTCGAACTCGTGGTCCGCACATGTGCGGGGGCATGCGACGGCCGACGATGAGCGACGCGACAGGGTTCGTCATCATGGGGAAATCGGGGTCGCCGCAGCCGGAAAAGGAGAGTCATGGCTGCCGTTGATCTCATCGACGTGACGAAGAGATTCGGCCGGGTCACCGTCATCACCGATCTGAACCTGCAGATCGAAGAAGGCGAATTCGTGGTGCTGGTCGGCCCCTCGGGCTGCGGCAAGTCCACGACGCTTCGCATGATCGCCGGTCTCGAGGAAGTCTCGGCGGGCCGCATCATGATCGCCGGAAACGACGTCACCCATGCGCCTCCCAAGGCCCGTGACATCACCATGGTCTTCCAGTCCTACGCGCTCTATCCGCACATGGACGTGGCGGGCAACATGTCGTTCTCGCTTCGCCTCGCCAAGTTCCCCAAGGCGGAGATCGCCGCGCGGGTGGCGCGCGCCGCGGAAATGCTCGGCCTGAGCGAACTGCTGCACCGCCAGCCGAGGGAGCTTTCGGGCGGACAGCGCCAGCGCGTCGCCATGGGACGCGCCATCGTGCGCGACGCCTATTGCTTCCTGTTCGACGAACCCCTCTCGAACCTCGACGCCAAGCTCCGCGCCCAGATGCGCACCGAGCTGGCCCTTCTGCACAAGCAGCTCGACCGCACAATGATCTACGTGACCCACGACCAGATCGAGGCCATGACGATGGCCGACCGCATCGTGATCATGGACGAGGGTGTCATTCAGCAGATCGGCACGCCGCCCGAGGTCTACAATCACCCCGTCAACCGGTTTGTCGCCGGCTTCATCGGCTCGCCGGCCATGAACATGCTCGACGGGGAGATCAAGGGGGAAGGTTCGGAATACGTGATTTCAGGAGACGGCTTCGAACTGCCGGTTCCCAGGGCCTTCCACGAGAGCCTCGCCGGCGCCGGTTCCCGGAAAGTCGTCGCGGGCCTGCGTCCCGAGCATTTCTCCTCGACGGGAGCGAGGTATTCGGGCGGCGCCACGGCCCCGGTGCAGCTCGCGGTCGACGTCGCCGAGTATGTCGGCTCCAACCAGTTTCTCGCCGCGCGCATCGGCGAGCAAAGGATTTCCGTTTCCGTGGAAGCCGGCCCGGAGCACGGGCGGATGGAATCCGGCACTTATTATTTCGAAACGGAGAGGCTCTACCTGTTCGACAGGGAGACCGGTCTCGCGCTCAAGCCGGCCGCCCGGGCCGGTACGGTTTCATAAGGGATGGTTTTGTAGGGACAGGCCCCCGTGCCTGTCCAGACGAAGAACAACCACGGAGGGCAGGACAGGCACGGGGGCCTGTCCCTACGGTCGCTATTCGAGGGTGATGTGTAGGGTCAGACATATTTGTCGGACATATATGTCCGACCTACAACAGAAACAGCGATGACGCCGGAATGACGGCAGTGGTTCATTCCGAACGAGGGAATGGTTCGGGAGAGGGAATGATGAATCGGGCTGCTGGATTCTTTATGAATGGACCACTCAGGAGAAGTTGTCGATTCAAGTGTATGATTCCATTTCATTACTAACCTGATAAGGAGGAAATCATGAAATCGAAATTCCGGATCACAGGGCTGGTCGCGCTTGCGGCGGCCCTGGCCCTGACGTTCAGCGCCACGACGCTGATGGCCAATCCCTACGAGAAGTACAAGGGCAAGACGCTGGTGGTCAGCTGGCCCTCGAATTCGCACTTCAAGAAGGCCAAGCAACTGGTCGCCGAGTTCACAAAGGAGACGGGGATCAAGGTCGAGATCGACTACTCCCAGTACCTCAAGATGCGGAATCGCCAGCTTCTGGAGATGAGCAAGAAAGACGGCGACTTCGACGTCGTCGCATGGGTGGTGATGTGGAAGGGCGAGTACGTGGCGAAGGGCCTGCTGACGCCCCTGTCGCAGTTCTTCACCAGCCCCGCGTTCGTCGACCCGAACTACGACATCGATGACATCGCCGACGCCTACATCCAGAACGGCGGCATCGTCGGCGGCAAGAAGGGCTATCTGCCCGGCAAGTCGGGCGCGCTCTACGGCCTGCCGTTCGGCGCCGAGACCTCGATACTGGCCTACCGCAAGGACGTGTTCAAGAAGCTGGGCCTCGCCGTGCCGAAGACCTACGCCGACGTCCGCAAGGCGGCGAAGACCATCAAGGAGAAGACGGGGATGGGCGGCCTCACCATGCGCGGCAAGACCGGACACCAGGTCACGGCAGCCTGGCTGTTCCATGCCGCGCCCATGGGCGCCCGCGTATTCGACGACAAGTGGCAGCCCGTCTTCAACAGCCCCGCCGGCGTGAAGACCGCGGAGTTCCTGCGCGAGACGGTGAAGTACGGCCCCCGGGGCATTCCCTCCTACAGCTACGGCGAGGCGTCCAAGGCGTTCCTGCACGGCGACGCCGCCATGTACATCGACTCGCTGAAGATCGCCGCCAGGGCCCGCGACCCGAAGCAATCGAAGGTCGTCGGCAAGGTTGGCTACGCGCTCCATCCGACCGACGTCCAGTGCGGCTCCGAGACGGGCGGTTTCGCCATGGGCATACCGGCCAACTCGAAGAACAAGGAGGCGGCGTTCCTGTTCATCCAGTGGTTGACCTCGAAGAAGGCCGACCGGCGGATCGTCGAGCTCGGCGGCGACCCGATCCGCATCTCCACGCTCACCGATCCGGTGTTCTCCAAAAAATTCCCGGAATATCCGGTGATCGCGGAACAGCTCAAATGCGCCGACCCGGACTGGCGGCCGCTGATCCCCGAGTGGAACGAGTTGAACATCAAGGTGCTCGGCATCGCGCTGCACCAGGTCCTGACCTCCGACAAGCCCATCAAGCCGATTCTGGACAAGGCGGCGGTAAAGGCGCGCGCCGTCATGAAACGCGAGGGCTACTATCGGTGGCAGTCGAAATCTTCCAAGTAGCCGAAACCCCTGAAAGCGCCTCCCCCGGCCCCGCCGGGGGAGGCGCTTCGCCCGCAGGCAGCCGGTTCCCGGAACGCTCGCCATGAGCGACCCGTCCCCTCCGGTCGCAACGGGCATGCGGCGGTGGATCGTCGGGTACCTGTTCGTCGCGCCCGCCGTCCTGCTCATGGGCGCCGGCCTCATCTATCCGGTCGTCCAGGGGCTTTTGCTCAGCATGCAGGACTGGGGGGTCGGCACGCCGATGTCGACGGCGGAGTTCATCGGCGCAGACAACTATCTGCGCATGCTACGCGACGAGAACGTCCAGGAATCCATGTGGGTGACGTTCAAGTTCGGCTTCTTCACGATCACCATCGAGATGACGCTGGGGGTCGCGCTGGCCCTGCTGCTGGAGAAACCGATTCGCGGCGCGTCCATCTTCCGGACGATCTTCATCATGCCGCTCATGATTTCGCCCGTTGTGGTCGGGTTGGTATGGCGCTACCTGTTCGACGCCCGGGCGGGCTGGATCAACCATTACATGGAACTCGCCGGCTTCGAGCCGCTGATCTGGCTGGGGGAGCCGCATCTCGCGTTTTTCGCCATCGTGTTCACGGACATCTGGCAGTGGACGCCGTTCGTCTTCATCATCGTGATCGCAGGCCTTCAGGCGCTGCCTTCGGAGGTGCTCGAAGCGTCGCGCATCGACGGCGCGAATACGTGGCAGCAGATCTTCCTGGTGAAGCTGCCGATGATCAAGTCGATCCTGATCATCGCTCTCCTGCTCCGGCTCATCGACGTCTTCAAGGGGCTGGAGGTCATGCTGATCCTGACGGAAGGCGGTCCGGGGCTGGCGACGGAACTGCTCTCGCTGCACGTCTACAAGACCGCTTTCGACGCCCAGCAACTCGGCTATGCGGCGGCCATCTCCGTCCTCCTGCTGCTGATCGTCTTCGCCCTCAGCCTGGCGATCCTGCTGGTCAGCAACCCCATGAAAACCCGCGCCGACGTGTGAGGTGAAGGCGATGCGTTTCGAACCGGCCAAACCGAGAATGATCTTCCACTACGCGGGGCTCATCCTGTTGTCGATCATATGCCTGACGCCCATCTACATCATGATCAGCACTTCCTTCAAGAACGAGGTGCTGATCTTCGACGGGAATCCCGTGTGGTTTTTCTTCTTCCCCACCCTACAGAACTACGTCGACATCATCGGCGATGCGCACTTCGACCGGTATCTGCTGAATTCCGTCATCGTGGGCGTTTCGACGACCCTGATCACGCTGACGACCGGCGGCATGGCGGCCTACGCGCTGGCCCGCATGCAGTTCCCGGGCCGCCAGTCCATCGCCAACGGGGCGCTCCTGGTCCGCATGATACCGCCGGCGGTGCTGGCGATCCCGGCCTTCGCGGTCTCCATCGTGCTGGGGATTGCGAACCAGCTTTCGGGCCTCGTCTTCTTCTACACGGCGCTCAACCTGCCCTTCTCCATCTGGCTGCTCTACGGCTTCGTGAAGCAGGTTCCGGTCGAGCTCGAGGAAGCCGCCATCGTGGACGGAGCCACGCCCTGGCAGGTGTTCACCCGCGTCCTCTTCCCGGTGATGAAGGCCGGTTACGCGGTGACCGGAATCTTCGTATTCCGGATCGCATGGAACGAGTTCATCCTGGCCCTGCTGCTGACGGACAGGACCACGCGCACGCTGCCGGTCGCCACCAGCCTGTTCCTGACGGACTCGGGCCCCGAGTGGGGGCGCATCATGGCCATGGGCACGCTCATCGTCATCCCGCCGCTCATCTTCACCTTCTTCTCGGCACGTCAGATCATCGCAGGCATGACGGCCGGCGCGGTGAAGGGGTAGCCCGCAAAATAAAACACCTTGTCCGGGAGGGAATATGCGGCACCCCCCCTCCTCGGGGTGGTTGAAAATGCCGTAGGGACAGGTCGCGACCTGTGGGACAGCCCCGAGGAGGGGCTGTCACTACAAGAGGCGGTGCGGTTTTGCTCGTCATTCCGGCGAAAGCCGGAATCCATTTTGATTTTGCCTTTTCGTCTCTTTCACACCCTCATCCCGCACGTCGTTTTGGTCGTGAGCCTGGTGTAGGTCAGACATATAGGTGTGGGGCGCTCCCGGGGAAGGAGGGAGCGTTCGCCGCCCTGGCAACGGCCCTTGCAACGCCCCGCCCATCGGGGAAAAACCGGACTTCCATTTTGTTGCAACATTCGAGCGTTGTCCTTATATTGAAAACAGGAACAAGCTTATAAAGAGCGCGCGGCACTCATGGATTTCGGGCTGGATATCCGTAGCGTTTCAGGGGTGTCGATACCGCTTCTCACCCGCTCGGACGGGACCGGAAACGCAAGGAAGTTCGCGTTCCGCGCCGACACTCCGCTGATGAGGAGGATGGATTACGACTCGGATTCACAGATGACAGGGTTGCCGTGAGCCAATGCAGGATTTCGTGGGGGAGCTTTCGCAATGATTCGTAAATTTTTCTTGCCTTTCCTTTTGTCCCTGCCTTTTCTCTTTTTTCCAGACGCTTCCCTGGCGAAGTACAAAGTCGTATCCATCACAGGCGGCGGCGCCGTCACCGGCAAGGTGAGCTTCAAGGGCACGCCTCCCAAGCCCGTTAAATACATCATCACCAAGGACCAGCACGCCTGCGGGGAGGGCCAGGTCACCCGCCAGGAGGTGGACGCGAAGGACGGCGCCCTCAGGGGCGTTGTCGTCTATCTCGACAAGGTGAAAAAGGGCAAGGCTTACCCCGAGAAAATCCAGAGCGCCGTGGTGGACCAGAAGAAGTGCGCCTACGTCCCCTACCTCCAGGTCGTCGCCGAGGGGGGCAAGGTCACCATCCTGAACAGCGACGACGCCCACCACAACATCCACACCTACGAGATCATCGGCCGGGCGAAACGCTCCATGTGGAACATCTCCCAGCCCAAGCAGCGGAAGAAAGTCGTCCGCAGGGCCAAGGTCCGGCGCAGCCCCATCGTCCGTATCGAGTGCGACGTGCACAACTGGATGAAGGGCTTTCTCTTCGTGGCCAGGAATCCCTATTACGCGCTTGTGAACGATGACGGGAGCTTCGAGATCAACGACGTTCCTCCGGGGAAATACTCCCTGCGGGCGTGGCACCCGGCCCTGGGGGTCAAGAAGAAGAAGATCACCATAACCGCCGGGGGGAAGAAGACCGCCGCCTTCACGTTCTCTTCGAAATAAGGCCGTATTTCCAGCATATACGGGACGGATGTCTTACAGGAGATAGAACAGCCAGCTTGGGAGGAGGGAAGAATGGATTTAGTTCGCGCCATCCGGCGCCGGATACTCTGCGGAATCCTGCTGAGCGCCTGGGTCTTGCTCCCTGCAACGGGGTGGGGGGCATCTCTCGAACCCCTGCCGGCGCCCAGGGCCCAGAAGCCCGCCCAGACCGAACTGGGCCGGCATCTGTTCTTCGACCCCCGGATGTCGGGGGACGGAGGCATCAGCTGCGCCACCTGCCATCAACCCGCCAGGGGATGGGGTGACGGGCAGAGCCTCTCTACGGGCTATCCCGGCAGCAAGTATTTCAGAAACGCCCAGACATTACTTAACGCCGCCTACAACAAGCGGGTCTTCTGGGACGGTCGCCTGAGCGGGGCCGACCTGCCCACCCTCGTCCGGGACCACCTGACGGAAGCCCATTTCATGCTGGTGGACGGCCGCCTGTTCCCCGAGCGGCTCAAGCAGGTTCCCGCCTACGTCAAGATGTTCAAGGAGGCCTATGGCGGGGAGCCTTCCTTCGGCGGCTCGCTCAAGGCCATCTCGGCGTTCCTGCACACCATCACCTCCCGGAACGTGCCTTTCGATGCGTACCTCAAGGGCGACAAAAAGGCCCTTTCCGCCGAGGCGCAGAAGGGTCTCGCCCTCTTCCGGGGGAAGGCCGGATGCGCCGGGTGCCATAACGGCGCGCTCTTGAGCGACGGCGGATTCCACGCGCTCGGCGTGCCCGAAAACGAACAGATATTCAAGGACCCGCTGCGCCACATCACGTTCCGCCGCTTCAACAAGGTCATCGGCGTCCCGAACTTCATGAATCTGAGGGCCGACCCGGGCCTCTACGTCGTGACCAAAGAGGAGCGCGACCGGGGCAAGTTCCGCACGCCGACCCTGCGCGAAGTCGCCCGGACGGCTCCCTACATGCACAACGGCGCGCTCGCCACGCTGGAGGACGTCGTCGCCTTCTATAACAAGGGCGGCGGGAGCGGCCCCAACAAGAGTCCAAAGCTCAAGCCGCTGGGACTCGATGCGGGTGAGCAAAAGGCCCTGGTGGAGTTCATGAAGAGCCTCTCGGGCGAGGCGGTTTCCGCGAAAGAACCGAAAATTCCCGATTATGAACTCCGCAAACTCGGCGATAATTGAGGAGACGGCCATGAACGCGCGAATGAAAAACTGCTTCCTGGGTTCCACGATGGCCGTCTGCTTCATCGCCGCCCTTCTGGTGGGAGGAGCGGACGCGGCCGAGAAGGGGAAATTCCCTCCGCTGGGGCCCTTGCCGCCTGTTCCGGTGCCTGCGGACAACCCCATGTCACCCGCCAAGGTGGCGTTGGGCAAGCTGCTCTTTTTCGACGCCCGCCTGTCGGGGGACGCCAGCACGTCGTGCGCCTCCTGCCACAGCCCCGAGAGCGGCTGGGGAGACGGCGGGGACCTGAGCCGGGGCTATCCGGGCACGCAGCACTGGCGGAACTCCCAGACAATCCTCAACTCCGCCTATTACGCAAAACTGTTCTGGGCCGGCGAGGTCCCGAGCCTAGAAGCCCAGGCCAAGAGCGCCGCCACGGGCAACGTGGCCGGAAACGGCGACACCATGATGATGGAGGAGCGCCTGCGCCAGATTCCCGAATACGTCAAGCGCTTCCGCGAGGTGTTCGGATCCCCCTGGCCGACCATCGACGACGCATGGCGGGCCATCTCGGCCTTCGAGCGCACCATAGTTTCGAATGCGAAGGACGTGCCGTTCGACCGCTTCATGAAAGGGGACAAGAAAGCGCTCTCGGAAAGCGCTGAGCGCGGGCTGGCTCTTTTTCAAGGAAAGGCGGGGTGCGTCCAGTGCCACAACGGCCCCCTCCTATCGGATGAGGACTATCACAACGTCGGCGTGCCGAAGAACCCCGCGTTCGAGGAAGACCCTTTAAGGCAGATAACGCTTCGCTTCCAGCACGTGATCAGAGGCGTTCCCGAATCCGTCTACCGGAAGGCGGACCGGGACCTGGGGCTCTACTACACCACCAAGCGGGAGGCTGATACGGGGAGGTTCCGTACCCCCAGCCTCAGGGAGCTGAAATACACGGCGCCCTTTATGCACAACGGCGCATTTTTCGAACTCGATGAGGTCATTGACTTTTATGACGAAGGAGGGGGAGAGGACGCGAACAAGAGTCCGCTTCTCAAGAAACTGGGGCTTTCTGACGAGGAGAAGGAAGACCTGCTCGCCTTCCTGGAATCGTTATCGAGCGATGAGCCATTGCTCATGAAGCCCCCCGAACTGCCGCCGTACGCGGCCATGCAGTAAGGAGGAATCCATGACTCAGGAAGCCAAGGAAACCCGGCCTTGCGTCTCGCGGCGCGCCTTTCTCCTGGCTGGCGGAACCGCCATGAGCATCGTGCTGGTCGAGGGCATCCCCGGCCTGGCCGGAGCGGCCCTGCAGAGGGCTGAGTATCCCCGCCGTAAAATCGGCAAGCTAAGCGCCCTCAAAGTCGATACCCCCCAGTTCTTCCAGTATCCGTGGAAGGACGTCTTCTCGGGGTGCATGCTGGTCAAGCTGGGCGTCGCCGCAGGCGGCGGCGTCGGCCCCAGGAGAGACGTCGTGGCGTTCAGCACCCTGTGCACCCACATGGGCGGTCCCCTCCAGGGCACATACAACGCGCAGCACAAGGCCATCGGCCCGTGCCCGTTCCATCTGACGACCTTCGATCTGATGAAGCACGGCATGGTCGGGGCCGGGCAAGCCACGGAAAGCCTCCCCCAGGTCGTTCTGGAGACCCGCGGGGACGACATCTACGCGATCGGGATGATGGGGCTGCTATACGGTTACCACTCGAATCTTGCGCCGGTACAGCGCTGAGGAGGACGCATCATGGCAGGAAAGGTAACGAACTACTACCTTGCGGAAGACAGTGTCCCCCTCCCCCCGCGAAACGCGGAGGTTTTCACCACGGCGTGCGATTACTGCATCGTGGGCTGCGGGTACAAGGTCTACCGCTGGCCGATCGGGCGCGAGGGCGGGCCCAGGGCCAACCAGAACGCGCTGGGCGTCGATTTTCCCACCGGCATCATGAGCGGCGGCTGGGTCAGCCCGAACATGCACAACATCATCATGGTGAACGGCCGCCCACACCACGTCATCGTCATGCCGGACAAGGATGCGAAGGTCGTGAACGTCGGGGGAAACCACTCCATCCGGGGCGGCGTCCTGGCCAAAAAACTCTACAATCCCAACGAACCCTCGCAGGACCGTCTGCGCCAGCCGATGATGCGCGTTCGCGGAACCTTGCAGGAGGTCTCGTGGGATACGGCCATGGGCGTCATGGCGGGAATCTCGAAACACGTGCTCGACAAGTTCGGCGAACACGCCTGGGCCATGAAGACGTATTCCTATCAGTATTTCGAAAACACCTACGCCATCTCCAAGCTCGCCTTCCGGGCCATCGGAACGCCGGCGTATGCCCCGCACGACAAGCCGGGTCCCGGTCCGGACACGCCGGGGATCGATTTTTCAGGCATCAATCCCTTCAGCGCCTCCTATGACGACTGGGGAGAGGCCGAGGTTATTTTCTTCTCGGGCGTCGACCCGTGGGAGACCAAGTCGGTGTTGTTCACCTCGTGGATCATGGGCGGAAAAACGCCGAACAAGAAGCTGGTCTTCGCCCTTCCGCGCAAGACTTCGGGCGTGGCCTACGGCGAGAAGCAGGGAGGCCTCTTCCTCCCCGTGATTCCGGGAACGGATACGGTTCTCCAACTGGCCATTATCCGCCTGATCCTCGAGAACGGCTGGGAGGACAAGGAGTTTATCGCGAGAAAGGTGTCGAACAAGTGGGAGATCGGCTCCGGCATGGGACGCGGCACCCGCAACACGCCGTGGCAGTGGGTCACGACCTGGGGCAAGTACGGGACCGACTTCGAGGGCTACAGGAAGTGGATACTGAGCTATCCCTACGCCGAACTGGAGCGAGCCGCGAAGATCACGGGCGTGCCGGCGGCGGACATTCGAAAGACAGCCGAAATCCTCGCCAAGCCCAAGCCCGACGGGACGCGCAAAAAGACCTCGTTCATGCTCGAGAAGGGAAACTACTGGTGCAACAGCTTCGGGAACACGGCTTCCTTCGCGGCGCTGGGGCTGGTCTGCGGCGCCGGGTCGCGGCCGGGCCGTGTTATCTCCCGGGGCGGTGGGCATCAGCGGGGCTGGATGGGCGCGGCCGGTTACCCGAGGGCCTTATCTCCGGAGAAGGCGCCGGGGCGCCGCAAGAAGGAGATCGATCTCGACCGCTGGGTCGTGGACGGCCACGTTCGCTTCGCATGGGTCATCGGCACCACCTGGTGCCAGGCCATGGCGGCGTCACAGGAACTGATGGACGTCTTCCAGCGATTGACTCGACACAACCCCCACCAGATCGAGAGCTTCGACGTCGATTCGGCGGTGAGTTCGCTCAAGCGGCGCGTGGACGCCGGCGGCATGGTCGTGGCCCACCAGGACATCTACCCGGTTGCTCCCATCGGAACCGAGTATTCGGATCTGATTCTTCCGGCCGCCACCTGGGGCGAGGAAGACTTCACCCGCTGTAACGGCGAGCGCCGCCTCAGGCTCTACAGCAAGTTCGCCGACCCGCCCGGCGAAGCCCGGCCCGACTGGTGGATCATCGCCGCTTTCGCGAGGAAGATGGGCTTCAAGGGCTTCGACTGGAAGGACAGCAACCAGATATTCGAGGAGGCGGCCCGCTTCGGACGCAAGGGAGTGCTCAACTACCATCCGCTCGTCGTGAAGGCCAAGCGCGAGGGGAAACGGGGCCACGAACTGCTCCGCGAATACGGGACCGGCGGCATCCAGACCCCCATCCGCATGGTCAAGGGCGAACTCGTCGGGACGAAGCGGCTCCACGACGAAACCCTCGAACTGGGAACCCCCGAAGGCCCCACCATGCACAGGAAGTGGCTCACCTCATTCGGGACCCAGAGCGGCAAGGCGGTTTTGCTGAAGAGCTACTGGGAGGACTTCAAGGATTTCTACGAGCGGGTCACCCCGCAGGGAGACGAGTTGTGGGTGACGAACGGGCGGATCAACGAGCTCTGGCAATCGGGCTACGACGACAAGCGTCGGCCCTACATCATGCAGCGCTGGCCCCAGCAGTTCCTGGAGATTCACCCCAAAGACGCCGGCGCCCGGGGCATCGAATCAGGAGACCTGGTGGCCATCGAGAACGACGACCTGCTCGTGCAGACGGGCGGATACATCGGTGTCGACGGCAAGGAGCAGACCTTCACCGAGCTCATGAAGGCCGGGCGGATCAAGAAGAGCAAGGGGAGCTTCACCGCCGTGGCCATGGTCACCGACGCGGTTCGGGAAGGCGTCACCTTCGCCTATTTCGGCTTTCCCGAAAACCCGGCCAATTCGGTGGTTCACCGGGTGCCGGACCCCCTGACCAACCGCTACCGCTACAAGCTGGGCAAGGGGAAGTTGAAGAAGATAGGAGAGTCTCCGCACAAGCATTCGCTGACGAGCTTGAGCTTCGTTCCCCGGACGCTTTAACGGAGGTGGAAGTTTACACAAGCCCGCAGATCCGCGAGGGAGGTTGAATGCGAATGTCTCGATCGAGAAGATTTATCATCTGCGCAGGCCCGGTGCTCGCTATGGCGCTCTTTTTCTCGTCCGCAGGTGACGGCGCTGCTCAGCAGAAAGGCGACGTGGCGGCCGGCAAGGTCAAATACCAGCAGCTTTGCGCCTCCTGCCACGGTGTAACGGGCAAGGGAGACGGCGTCGCAGCCAAGGCGCTCAACCCGAAGCCGCGAAACCATACGGACGCCAAATACATGAAGACCATAACGGACGAGTATATCGCCAAGATCACCAAGCTGGGCGGGGTCGCGGTAGGGAAATCGCCGTTGATGCCACCCTGGGGCGGTGTTCTTTCGGACGCCGACCTCCAGAACCTGGTCGCATTCATGCGCTCGCTGGCGAAATAGGATCGCGGGCATGGACTCAGCGAATCGGGACGCATTCCCACCCGGGCGCTCCTTTCGGGTCGAGTTGCCCGGCCACGACCACTGGCGGAAAACGATTTGCTGTCAGGATGCGTGTCCCGTCCATACCGACGCGCGGGGTTACGTGACCGCCATCTCAGAGGAGGACTTCGAGCGCGCGTACATCATCGCCCGGGGCCCCAACCCCTTCGCGTCGGTTTGCGGGCGCGTCTGTGCTGCGCCGTGCGAAGCCGCCTGCCGCCGCGGCAACATCGATTCGCCGGTGGCCATCCGTGCGCTCAAGCGATTCGTGACGGAGCGCTACGGGGTGGAGGCCGATCTGGCGTCCGGGAAGGGGGAATCCGCCTTCTCGCACCGGAGCCTCAGAAGTATGCGCGACCTCCGCTTTCAGCCATCCACGCGTACCATCAACGATTTTTCGGTGCTGGAAGCGGCACGCCGCAAGCCCGGAGGGGTGGAGACGGCGGGGCGAAAGGTGGCCGTCGTCGGCTCGGGCGTGGCGGGGTTGACCTGTGCGCACGATCTCGCCCTGCTCGGCTATGACGTAAGCGTGTTTGAAAAACAGGGCGTCCCCGGAGGCATGCTGATGCTCGGGGTTCCCGAATACCGCCTTCCGCGCGATCTCGTTCAGGCCGAGATTCAGGCCATCTTAAGCCTGGGCGTGGACCTTCGGGTGAACAAGGCCATCGGGCGGGACTTCAACCTCTCCACCCTTCGCGAGGAAGGCTTCGAGGCGGTGTTCATCGCCATCGGCGCGCATGTGAGCCGCTCTCTTCCCATGGAGGGCCAGGATGCGGACGGCGTTTTCCGGGCCGTCGAATTCCTGCTGAACGTGAATCTGAACTTCCGCGTCGAACTGGGCGAGCGCGTCGTCGTGATCGGCGGGGGAAACGTGGCCATGGACGCCGCCCGAGTCGCCGCCCGGGTGGCCGGCGAGGCGGATGCCTCCCCGAGCGCGGCCGATGAAACGGAAGACGCCGTTCTCATGCGCGAGATGATGGACGTGGCCCGCGAGGCGATGCGCGTGGGGGCGAGGAACGTCCACGTCATCTGCCTGGAATCCCGCGACGAGATGCCGGCGGCGGACTTCGAGATCGAAGAGGCGCTCGAAGAGGGGATCGATCTCGAGCCCCGGGTGGGACCCCTTCGCATCGTGGAGAAAGATGGCCGGGTGGTCGGGCTGGAAGTCCAGACGTGCACCCGCGTCTTCGACGAGGAGGGCCGCTTCAGCCCGCAGTTCGAACCGGACACCAGGCGCGTGATTCCGTGCGATTCGGTGATCGTGGCCGTCGGCCAGGCTTCCGACCTTTCCTGGATCAGCGAGGAGGACGGTGTCGAGACGACGCCGCGCGGGACCATTCGCGTCGACTCCGAAACCCTGGCCACGACCGCTCCGGGCGTGTACGCGGGCGGGGACGTCGCCATGGGGCCCCGTATCTTCATCGAGGGCGTGGAAAACGGCCACCGGGCCGCCCGCTCCATTCACACCTATCTCTCGGGTGGTCAGGCAGGCGTCCAGACAAATCTTCAGTGGGCTTCTGTCGAGCCCTTGCAGCAGGCGCTGCTGCAGGAGCCGGGGGACGGGTTTTCCCTTCCCATCGTCAACCCCGGATACCAGAAAGTGTCTCGGCGAAATCCCGACGCCCTGCCCATCGAGCGCAGAATCGGCGTCGCCGAGGTGGAACTGGGCTATTCGCCCGGGGAAGCGGTCGATCAGGGACTTCGGTGTCTGCGCTGCAGCGCGAACCCGATCTTCGACGGCGCCAAGTGCATCCTCTGCGGCGGCTGTGTGGACGTCTGCCCGTCGCGCTGCCTGAGAATGGTTCCCCTCGAAGCCCTGCAGGGAGGAGAGGACCTGGCGGCTCTGGTCCAGGCCCGCTTTGGAACGTCCGCCGGGGGCGCCGTAGAGAGGGGCGCGGCCATGATCATGGACCCGGACAAGTGTATCCGTTGTTCGCTCTGCGCCCAGCGCTGTCCCACGGGCGCCGTCACCATCGAGAATTTTTCTTTCCAGGAAGAATGGGTGGAGCTTGGATGACATGAGCGCGGGCATGGATGAACTGACCCCCCGGCGACGTATGCTTCTGGGCCTCGGCTGGGTTTCCTTTCTGATTTCCCTGCTGGGCCCGGTCCTCGCCAACGTCCGGTTCCTGTTCCCCAACGTCGTTTATGAGGGCGAGTCGGTTCTGAAACTCGACGCCCTGGAGAAATACACCGTGGGGTCCATCACGTTTTTCGCCGACAAGAAAATCGTTCTGTTTCGTGAAAAGGACGGGTTCCGGGCCTGCACCGCCGTCTGTCCCCATCTTCGCTGCGTGATTACCCCCTTCGTCGGGGCGCCGGGGGCGTCTCCGGATATTTTGAGGGCCAGGTGTCCATGCCACGGCAGCACTTTCGACGGGCGGGGACAGGTGCTCGGGGGGCCTGCGCCTCGGGGGCTCGACTTCTTCCACATAACGAAATCGCCGGATGGCCGCGTCGTGGTCGATACGCGCAAAGTCGTCGCCCCGTCCGAACATTTCAAGATCTGAGCCGTCATCATGGCCACCGAATCCCCTAAAGAAACAGGGCGCAAAAAAGCCGTATCGTGGCTTACGGACAACCGCGTCGCCCGCTCGATCTTCCGCCGGGGCTATCCGGACAACGATCTGGATCGCGCGGCCGTCATGTTCTCGAATTTCTTCTTGCACGTCCTTCCCGCGCGAACGCACGTTCACAGCCTGAAACCCACCTATACCTGGGGACTCGGCATCATCTCCCTGTTCCTCTTCGTGATTCTTCTTGGAACCGGCGCTTTGCTCATGTTCTTCTACGTCCCATCGACCGAGCGCGCCTACAGCGACATGAAGGACCTGGAATTCGTCGTCTCCTACGGCGTCGTCCTGCGGAATCTCCATCGCTGGGCCGCTCACGCGATGGTCGCCGTCGTCTTCTTGCACATGTGCCGTGTGTTCTATACGGCCAGCTACAAGGCGCCCCGCGAGTTCAACTGGGTCATCGGGGTGCTCCTCTGGGGGGCGACCCTGATGATGAGCTTCACGGGCTACCTCCTCCCCTGGGATCAGCTCGCCTTTTGGGCCATCACCGTCGGGTCGAGCATCGCCAGCTATCCGCCGCTGGTCGGAGAATACATCCGCACGCTGATGCTCGGGGGCGATACGGTGGGGCAGAATGCGCTGATCCGGTTCTATGTCATGCACGTCATGCTCCTGCCGGGAATCATGATGATTCTCATGGGCGTCCATTTCTGGCGGATACGCAAGGACGGGGGCCTCTCCCGGCCGCCCGCGCCACTCTCGTCGCCCGCCCCGGGCGAGGCGGCGGCTTTTTCGCCGCACAAGACGTACATGCTCGTGGAACTTGCCGAGGGTAGAACACCCATGGTCGACTCCCAGGCGCCGGAAGAAGAGGTCATGAGCTGGCCTCACACGGTTTTCCGGATGCTGGTCGTCTTCGTGGGAGTGGTGGCCGTCCTCTCCGTCGTTGCCTACTTTTTCGACGCGCCTCTGGAGGAGCTGGCCAACCCGGATCATCCGCCCAACCCCGCCAAGGCGCCCTGGTACTTTCTCGGGCTTCAGGAAATCGTGAGCTATTCCGCCCTGGCGGGAGGCGTCATCGTTCCCGCCGCCGCGATTATCGGGCTCATGACCATCCCCTACATCGACCGCAACCCCGAGGGCCAGGGAACCTGGTTCACCTCGGGCCAGGGCCGGCGGATCACGCTCTGGTCGATACTGGTCATCATTCCGGTCGTAATCGTCCTGACCTATCTGAACGAACACTACGCGGTGCGGAAGCTGGTTCCGGGCGCTTCGCAAATCTGGGTCGACCTCCTGAATCCGGGGACCATACTGATCGTCCTCTTCGCGGTCGGTTCGCTCTACATCTGGCGGCGGACGGGGTCGAGCCGGATGGGGGCCCTGGCCCTGTATTCTTATTTTCTGACGTCTTATCTGATTTACACGTTCATCGGGCTTTATTTCCGCGGCGCCAACTGGGCCTGGATATGGCCGTGGCAGGCAACGGGTCTGCACTGAGGCGGATGACGAATGTCGAATTCAAATCACAACGATTCCCATGTGCCGTTCGGCTGGGTGGTCGCCTTCGCCGCCCTGAGCGTGTGCGCGGCATTGTTTTTTCTGCTGTCCGTCTGGAAGGACTACGACCGCGAATGGCGGGGCTACCAGCGGACGTTCCGCGAATTGCTCGTCGAAAGAGCCGGAACCGAGGAGGAGCGCAAGGCCGCCCTGTCAAGCGGGGATCAGTTCGAGCAGATCATCGTGGCCGGAGGCGAGCGCGTGGACAGGTGCGTCATGTGCCACCGGGGGGTCGAGCACCCGGCTTTCAAGGACGCCGATCAGCCTTTCGCCAGGCATCCCACCATCCCGCTGCACCCCTTCGAGCAGTTCGGCTGCACCGTGTGCCACCAGGGTCAGGGGCGGGCGACGAGTGTTCAGGACGCTCACGGAGAAGTGCCGTTCTGGGAGGAGCCGCTGCTGCGGGGCGGGTTCATCCAGGCCAGTTGCGGCCCGTGTCATGCAGGCGCCCTGAAAGACGCCCCCCTCATCCAGAGGGGAAAGCTGCTTTATCTGATGAACGGCTGTCTCGCCTGCCACAAGATCAGGGGCGCCGGCGGGGTCGTCGGGCCCGACCTCACGTTTGCGGGGGAGCGCCGGAAGGACCCCAAGTGGCACATCGAACACTTCAAGTTTCCGCAGAAGGTTTCGCCCGGTTCCGCCATGCCCGCCTACGGCCATTTGAAGCCGGAGGATCTCGAAGCGCTCACGGTCTACATGCTGAGCCTCCGCAGGGCGCCTTCCGCCCTGGCGCTGGCCGCGCCCAGACCGGCCGCCACCGGAAAAAAATAGGGAATTACGTACCAGGGCCTGCAGGGACAGGTCGCGAACCGCCCGCGCCGTTCTTGCGCGGGGGCAGTTTCGTCATTCCGGCGAAAGCAGGACCGCTCAAGACTGCGGCGCGCGCTTGAGGCTGGACGAGAACAGCGGGCGCGGGCCGGAACGCCCACGCCCGCTCCCTCGGTTTGCGCTTACTCCTCCGGCTCGTCATAGGAGATGAACGTGATGTCCACCGCCTCGTTGCGTCCGGGGATCAGGGCCTGGTAGCCGTCCGAGTAATACCATTTCTCCACCGCCTCCTGGTCGGGGAACTTCAGGAGGACGAACATCTGCCTGTCGTGCTCGCCGGTGAGCACCTTCACGAGCTGTCCGCTCGCCGCCACCTCGCCCCCGACGGAGGCGACGATTGCGAGCCCCTGCTCGGCGTAGTTGTTGAACCCCTCTTCGTCCTTGACGGTGATGTGTCCGACCACGTATGCGCCCATGTCCGCTCCTTTCGCAAATGGGGCCGCCCGCCCGGCGGCAAATGAAATAAGGATTCCGCGCCGCGAACCTCGCGGCGACTCTCGTGTCTCCTCGTCAACCGGCCCGCGCCGGAATTGAAACCAGGACTCCATGAATCCCTCGGGAGTTTCCAAGGTTTCATAAATGGCCTTCGGGATCAATGCCCGCCCGGAGGGTGGGGGATGTGGGCGATCTTCGATTCAGGTTTCGTAGGGGCGGACCCGTGTGTCCGCCCGCCTTTCGCCGGAATGAAAGTAATAACCACGATATCTCATTCAATAACATTTCGGGCGGACACGCAGGTCCGCCCCTACGGTACAAGGCAACAGGGATTGCAGTGAGAGGTCACGACCTGTGAGGCAGCCCCGAGGCGGAAGAGTTTGCGTATTATTGTTTCCTGGTCCGCAGCAATCGCTCCTTCATCAGTCGCGATTGACCCCCATTTCCAGGACTGGCCGCCGGGTCTCTTTTGGGCTAATATGAGGCCATACAAGGTGAAGTGGCGCAAACCACCGCCCATGGTTGATTTACACGCGCGCTGGCGCAAGAGGGTTCCATTCAGTTCCGCCTGATCGTCTTTTTCGTTTCTGATTTAGTGGGGGAAATCCGGTCATGAAAAAACAAAACGCATTCATAAGCCTGGCCGTCCTGGCCTTGGCGGGCGCGCTTGTCGCAGGTTGCGCCGGCGACGAGATGATGGGCAAGAAAGCCGACAAGATGGCCATGAAAAAGAAGAAAATGGCCATGAAGGACAAGAAGATGATGAAGGGCGACGAGGCCGCCGTGAAGGCGCGCAAGAAACTCATGCGCGGCATCGGCGCCGACATGAAGCGCCTGAGAGCCGCGATGAAGCAAGGCAGCGGCTGGGTGGTCGAGGAGCAGGTGCGCCAGGCCGCAGGCGACATGTACAAGAAGGCGAGCAAGATCAAAAAGGCTTTCAAAAAGAACACCCTGGCGGGCAAGACGACATCGACCGCCGCCATCTGGAAGGACAAGGCGAAATTCGGACTCATCGCGGACGGCCTGGCCGCGAACGCCGCCGTCCTGGCGCAAATCCACTACAAGGGCGGCCCCGGGGCCATCAAGAAGGCGGTGGGCCTCATCGGCAGGCAATGCGGCGCATGCCACCAGTCGTTCCGGAAGAAGAAGAAAAGATAGCGACGCATAAGAGATACAGGGAAGCCCCGGCGCAATCCGCCGGGGTTTTCTTTTGCACGAAGGCAATGATTTTCTCGTCCGTAGGGACAACCCCCTGTGGTTGTCCCTCGTCAGGACAGGCACGGGGGCCTGTCCCTACAATTGATTATCTACTTCACCCCCCGCCCGTAAGCGATTCGTTCCGCATCCGGCTCCGCACCTCGCCGAGGGGGCCGCTGTCGGCCACGAGGCCGTCGCGGTAGAGGATGACGTCGCGCGACCTGGCCGAAATCTTGGGTCCCGGCGTGATGACGCCCGTCAAATTCATGGGGTCGCTCGCATGGACGATGGTGGGCTTGCCCCGCGCCGGAATCTTGCGGACGGCGCGCAGGGCTTCCACCGCTTCTGGCAGGGCGAACTGCTCGCCCATGAAGCCCGATACGAAACGCCCGCCCCGAATCTCGCCCCTGGCTTCCAGGCGTCTGAACACCCGCACCATTTCGCGCCAGCGCGGAGCGACGGCCTCGCGCACGGCCAGTTCACGCAGCACGACGCCGTATCTTTTAAGCAACTGCCGCGCATGGGCCTCGCGGTGCGCCTCCTCATCGAGCGCGTCGTCTGTGCTCCCCCACAGCGACCAGCGGCCCACGGGCATGAACCGGTTTTTCGCCTCGCGCGATATGGCCCTTCCCCCCGGCAGGGCGCGCAGCCTGCGTTCTCCCTTTTTCTTCTCTTTGGCGCCCGCTATCAGCGCCCTTAATCCCGCCACGCCGTCGCCCGTCACCAGACCGCGCGCGACCAGTTCCCAGAGCGCCTCTTCAGCCTCGGTCCTGAGCCTGCCCGTCGCCACCGCGATGTCGGCGAGGAATGACGCTCCTCTTTCCTTCAGGAAATCGAGTATTTCGAGAGCGACCCTGGAGAGATTCCCCCGCCAGGCCTCTTCCGCTTCGCGGGGTTTCAGGAACAGTCCCACCTCCTCTCGCATCAGGAAGGCCAGGAGCGCGCGGCGCGAAGGCTGCGCCTTCTGGGTCGCCCGGGATCGGCTCCCGTTCGCCGTTTCGACTTCCGGCTCGGGCGGAGCGCCGGGGCGCAGGCGCCCCCACGCAACGAGGCCCGAGAGGCAAAGCGCCTCCAGATCGGCTGCGTCGTAGTTCTTGATGCGCGCCGGGAGAATCTGCTCCTCCCAGGCGGGCGCGGGAAGCTCCAGCCCCTGTAGCTGGCGGATCACCTCGAGCACGCCGTCGCGCCCGTGCAGCATGGCGTCCTCGTGCACGTGCTGCCACCTCAGCAGGTAGCGGACGAAATCCGCCGCCGTCACCGGTTCTATCTCACGCCTCAGCTTGCCCAGCGTCATGCGGTGGATGCGGGCGAGCAACACGCGGTCGCACCATTCGATTTCGGCCTCGGGCGCAAGGCGGGCGAAGCGGCCCCGCAGAACCGCTCCCTCTCCCTCGAGGGCGGCCAGGGCGATCTCGACGTCCGAGCGCGCGAGACCGACCCGCGAGGCGAGTTCACCCGCCGTCACAGGGCCCGACGCCTCGGTCCAGCCTCTGACGATGGCGAGCGCCGCCTCATCCTGCGCGGGCGGTTGTCCGTCATCCCCCTGGAAGGGAATCGCCTCGGGCGTGAGCCTGACCCCCGGAATCGCCGCGCGAGCGAGCGCCATTCTCTCCGCAGGAACCCAGCCTTCGCGTTCAACGCCATCCGCCGCCCATACCGCCTTCGCCACGCGGTTGCGAGTGATAAGTTCATCCATCCAGGCCGACCACTCACCGGCTTCCTCCACCGGCAGGGCGCACAGGGAGAGCAGCGCGTCGTGCAGTTCGTCCGCGTCGCGCGGAGCCGGCCATGCCTGTTCGCACACCTCTTCGATGACGGCAGGATCCAACCGGGCGCTCTCCGCGTCATCCGGCAGGGCGCGCCTCAGCGGCACAGCGCGCGAGCGGCGCTCCTCCAGCGGCGCGTCGTCGATGAAGGCGTAGGGGTTCGCGTTCAGTATCTCGTGCGACATGGGCGAGGGCGAGGGCGTCTCCACGCCATAAGTCTTGATCTTTCCGCTCTCCACGTCGGCGATGAGCGCCCTTAAGCTCTCGATGTCCATCGCCTCGGTCAGGCAGTTCTCCACCGTCTCGTTCACGAGGGGATGGTCGGGCGGCTCGATGGGGCCGTGGTGGTTGTCCTGACACGCGAGCTGGGCCGGGAAGACGGCGGCGAGCAGATCCTCGGCCCGCATGCGCTGGATCGCGACGGGCACCTTCTTGCCCCCGCTGTGCCGGGGCAGCGCGAGTGCGCGCGTGGCGTTCCAGCGCCAGCGGTTGGCGAACATGGGCGATTGCAGGGCGGACTGGAGCATGTCCTTTTTGAGGGAAGCCAGGCGCGCGAAGCCGAAGATCGATTCGAGCGGAAAGCTGTGCTGCGAGGAGAGCGATAACACGATGCCGTCGTCCGTCGCGGCGGCCTGGAGTTCGAAATCGAACGTGAGGCAAAAGCGCTTCCTGAGCGTGTGGCCCCACGCGCGGTTGATGCGGCCCCCGAAGGGCGAGTGAATCACGAGCTGCATCCCGCCCGCCTCGTCGAAGAACCGCTCGGCTATTATTTCACCCTGCGTAGGAACGCGCCCCAGCACCCGCACCGTCTCGCGCACGTAATCGAGAATCTGCGACGCGCCCTGTGCGCATAGCCCGCACTCCTCGCGCATCCAGCGCATCGCCTCGGCAGTCTCGGTGAGACGTTCCGCCAGTTCGGCACGGAGCGCCGAGACGGCTTCCGAGAGTTCCGCCGTGCGCGAGGGCGCCTCGCCCAGCCAGAAGGGGATGTTCGGCGGAAGGCCCTCGGCGTCTTTCACGCGCACCTTGCCGCGCTCCACGCGCTTGACGCGCCAGGAGTGGTTGCCGAGCAGGAAGATGTCGCCCGCGTTCGACTCGATGGCGAAATCCTCGTTCACCTTGCCCACGAAGGTCTCCGCCGCTCCCTCGATAACGTCGTAATCCGCCGTATCGGGAATCGCGCCGCCCGACGTAATGGCGCAAAGACGCGCCCCGCGCCTCGGCTTAAGGAGCGCGTTCACGCGATCCCTGTGCAGGTAGGCGGTGCGCCTCCCCCGGCTGGTCGCGATGCCCTCGGTAAGCATCTCGAGCACATCCTCGAAAACGCTCCGATCGATCTCCCCGTAAGGCTGCGCGCGTTTGATGAGCGACCAGAGCGCCTCTTCTTCCACCTCTTCCTGCGCGGCGGCCTCGGCCACCATCTGCTGGGCGAGGATGTCGAGCGGCGCTTCCGGGAAGATGATCCTATCGAGCGCGCCTCCTCTCACCGAGCGGATGGCGGCGGCGCTCTGCAGGAGTTCGTCCCGCGTCATGGGGAAGACGATGCCCTTGGGGATAGCGCCCTTCCAGTGGCCCGAGCGCCCCACGCGCTGCAGCAGGGAGGCGAGCGTTCTCGGTGCGCCCAGGTGGCAGACGAGGTCGACGTGGCCGATGTCGATGCCAAGTTCGAGCGACGCCGTGGCGACGATGGCGGAGAGCGCGCCCGATTTCAGCCTCTCCTCGGCGTCCAGCCTGATCTTCCGCGACAGGGAGCCGTGGTGCGCGGCCACGCGGCCCTCGCCGAGTCTCTCCGTGAGCCGGTGGGAGACGCGCTCCGCCAGCCGCCGCGTGTGAACGAACACGATGGTCGTGCGGTGGCTCTCGATGTGGGCGGCGATGCGGTCGAACACCTCGGCCCAGTATTCGTGCGAGGCGATGGGGCCGATATCCTGATCGGCCACCTCGACGGTGAGCGCCATCTCGCGCTTGTGGCCCACGTCCACGATAGCGCAATCGGGAGCGCCGTCCTCATTTCGCCTCTCAGCGCCGACGAGCAGGCGCGCTATCTCGTCAATCGGCTTCTGCGTGGCGCTGAGTCCGATGCGCTGTATCCGCTCACCACAAAGCGCGTCCAGCCGCTCAAGAGAAAGTGCTAAGTGCGCGCCGCGCTTATCCCCCGCCACCGCGTGTATCTCATCCACGATGACGGCGCGCGCTGTCTCCAATACTTTCCGGCTGCGCTCTGCCGTCAGGAGAATATAGAGCGACTCCGGCGTGGTGATGAGGATGTGGGGGCGTTTTTTGAGCATGAGCCTGCGCTCGCGCGCGGGTGTATCGCCGGAGCGCACCGCCACGCGGATTTCGGGCAGCTCCATGCCCTCTTTTTTGGCGAGCGCGCGGATTTCGCTCAGTGGCTCCTGCAGGTTCTTCTGGATGTCGTTGCCCAGCGCCTTGAGCGGAGAGATGTAGACGACGCGGCAGGCGTCTTCGAGTTCGCCCGAGAGCGCGTCCCGAACCAGGCCGTCGAGCGACCACAGAAAGGCGGCCAGCGTCTTGCCCGTTCCCGTGGGGGCGGCGATGAGCGTGTCGCGCCCGGTGGCGATCTCGGGCCAGCCGGCATCCTGCGGGGCGCTCGGCTCCGCGAATTTCTCACGGAACCAGCGCGCGATCAGCGGATGAAAGGAGTGTTTTTCCATAGCAAGGGCATTCTACCCCAAAAAGCACGGGATGGAAGGGTGGCCGTAAAGGTGTGTTGCCCATCAGCCAAGAACGATTCTCGTAGGGACAGGCCGCGACCTGTCCCTACAAAGCGGTTCCGCCCCTTCTTGAACGGAAATGACCCACGGATACAAACCACAGTCATTCCAGCCCTTCCGGGGTTCACAAATCGTAGGGACAGGCCCCCGTGCCTGTCCTGGCGAAGGGACAACCACAGGGGGCAGGACAGCCCAGAAGGGTTGTTCCTACAACGTCAAACCCTCTCCACCCCCTCACCCACGCAAATCCTCAAAAAATTCCCGCACTTGCGCCTCGGCGCTTTCAAAGGATTTACGCCCGAGCCCGAATATGGCCCTGAGCTTGCGCGGGTCGTGCTCCATGAAGTCCGTCTCATAGCCGCGGTCTGCGAACGAGTCGTTGATGCGCAGGGTTCGGACGTCCGGGAAGAACAGCTCGCGCAGCGTATCGACGGTGTTCGAACTCGTTCGCGAGAGCGTCATGTAGGTCTTGAGCGGCCGGATGCCTGCGATTACCCGCCGCGTCCATTTGCGCGAATCGGGGTAACTCCCCGTCCCGACGCTCAGTATCCGGATATCCTCGCGGGCGACGCCGAGCGGCCCGGTGGCGTCCGCGATGGCGAAAAGGGTGGGGTTGTTCGCCGTGAACCCGCCGTCGAGTGCGGTGCGCTCTTCGAGTTGCGGGGTGGCGATGCGCTTTTGCTTCAGGAAGGGATGCGCGGCGCACGACGCCAGGATAGCATCCGATATCTTGAGGCCCTCCCCCGACAGGAAACTTTCAGGGCCAATATGCGGTTGATTCAACTTCCTCTTGAACACCATGGGGCGGTCATGTTCCGCGTGGGTGACGAGGATTCCCACGTCCAGCTTGAATTCCTCAAACGTCTTATCGCCATAGATTCTTTGGGAGTGCCGCTCCAGCGCGTTTGTCTTCGAGCGTGCGAGCAAAGGCCCCAGCACGTCGGGCGCAAGCTCGAAGTAGCGCTCCGCAATCGTCGGATCTACCGGGTCACCCAGCGCGATCATCGTGGCGATGATGGAGCCCGTGCTGACGCCGTAGACGAGGTCGAATACCTCGTGCAGGGGTCGTTCCAAAGTGCGCTCAATTCCTGCCAGGACCCCCAGGGTGTAGACCCCCAGCGACCCCCCGCCGTCGAGCGAGAGGATGTAGAAGGGCTTGCTCATCGGGGGCTGATCCTTGGGGTGATGTGCGGATTCGGCTGAAAGGGCCTCGTAAATTTTACCGGGGGATATCGGTTATTCATGGGGTCATTTTAGCGCAAATGGGCGGGGTTGTTCAGTGGGTCGTATAGACAATTCATGCAGGCCCCCGTAGAGACAGGTCGCGACCTGTCCCTACCTTTGCGGCGGCGACCAACCTGTCACGATTGTCCTAATCCATCTGCACGTATTCATGCGCGCGGAAGGGCACGCCCAGCTCATCGGTCGCCACCTTCTCGCACGCCTCGATGTCGATGAGGCCGTTCATCTTGACGGCCGTCACCTCCACCTCGGGGATGTAGTTCTTGGACCACCTCACGAACTCCTTGACCAGCGGGTAGGGTTCTTCGATGTTTTTGGTCTTGCAGACCTTCGCATAGGCTTCCGGGCTTTCCGCCTGCATGCTGATGGATATCGCGTCCACGAGGCCGCCAAGCTCGGGGAGGATGTTTCTCTCGTGCGTCTTGTTCGCGAGCCCGTTCGTCACGAGGCGGATCCGCTTGGCGCCGCGGCGCTTGAGTTCGCCGGCCACCTCCTTCACCACGTCGAGGCGGAGCGTCGGCTCGCCGAATCCGCTGAAGACGACTTCCTCGAAGTGGGTCGGGTCGCCGGCGGCGGCGAGTACCTCCGCCGCGTCGGGGTCACTTTCGAGAGCCAGATTGTGGCCCTTGTAGACGCAATCGCTCAGCAGGCCGCAGAAAAAACACGAATTCTGGCAATCGTTCGTAATGTTGAGGTAGAGCGTCTCGCCGATCGGGTAGGCGACGCTGCCCTCCACGCGCGCAGGCCCTACCCCGAACAGGCGGCGCACGTTCTCCGTGGTGAGGCGCGTTACTTCTTCGGTCGCCATCCCGTGGAGTTCACCCAAAGTCTCCGCCACGCGCGCGACGTAGGCCGGCTCGTTTCGCTTGCCCCGGTGCGGCGGCGGGGCGAGATAGGGGCTGTCCGTCTCGAGCAGCACGCGCTCGATGGGGATTCGCTCGAAGACTTCGCGGAGTTCTTCCGAGCGCGAAAAGGTGATGGCCCCGCCCGCGCCCAGATGAAAATCGATGTCCAGGAATTTCCGGGCCTGTTCGTCATCGCCCGTGAAACAGTGGATGACGCCGCCCGCGCGCCACGCCCTTTCTTTTTCCAATATCTCATAGACGTCATCCGCCGAGTCCCTGCAGTGGACGACGATGGGCTTTTTCACCTCGACGGCCAGCCGGATCTGCTCCCGGAACCACTTGCGCTGGGTCTTGCGCGGGACGCCCTCGCGGTAGTAGTCCAGCCCGATCTCGCCGATGGCCACCGCTTGGGGATCTTCCGCGAGTTTTGCGATATCCCTGATGGTTCGCTCGTTCACGTCCTTTACGTCGCTCGGATGCACGCCGACCGCCGCGTAGACGCCCGCGTAGGACATCGCGAGGTCGAGGGTCTGTCGGCTCGACTCCAGACAGGTGCCCATCGAGATGATGTAGTGCACCCCCTCCTCGATGGCGCGCTCCACCGCCCCCTGGCGGTCCGGATCGAACGCTTTGTCGATGAGATGCGCGTGGGTGTCCACCAGTACGGGCAGGCCGTTCGTTCCGGGCAATTCGGCAATGATGACCTGGGGTTTGGGCCTCTGCCTCCGCTCACCGCGCGGGCGGCTCTTGCCCCTGCGCCCGCCTCGCCTGCGCCTCGAATCGGGGTCGCGCGCACCTCCGTTTTCAGGGCGCTGGGCGGCTTTCTCTCCGTTTTGAGCGTGTGCGGCGGGCTCGGCTTTCGCGGATGTATTCTGGCTTTCTTTGTGTTCCGGGCGTTTTCCGCCCCTCCGGCCGCGTCTTCTTCTGCGACGCTGGGAGCGTCCCCTTCTGTCCTTACCCGCGAATGAGTCCTTATCGCCGGATGAATCCGGCCCGGATTCCATGGGTTCGTTCACTCCAATAACTCCAATCTCCCGGGCGGGGCGTCTTGTCTCTACCGGATCGGCGCGCCCGGAGTCACCGTCTCGTCCACGCCCAAGAGCAGGAGATTCTCGCCGTCTTCGGCTGCGAGAACCATGCCCTGGGATTCCACGCCCATGAGCTTCGCGGGCGCGAGGTTGGCCACCAGTATCACCTTGCGGCCCGGCAAATCCTCTGGCGCATAGTGCTTGGCGATGCCCGCCACGACGGTTCGGGTTTCCTCACCTAAGGAAACGGTTAGCTTGAGCAGGTTCTTCGACTTGGGTATGCGCTCGGCCTCTATTACCTGAGCGGCGCGCAAATCCATTTTCTGAAATTCATCGAAGGATATCTGTTCCTTCTCATCCTCTGCGGGCGCGGCCTCTTTTTCACCGCCCGCGATGCGCCGGGCCACCTTCTCCTGAATGGCCTCTTTCACCTCATCCTCGATGCGCGGGAACAGGGGAGCGCCGAGGTTGGTGGCCAGATCCTCCGGCAGCCCGCGCATGTCCATCAATTCCGCGTAGGGCGCGCCCGTCCAGTCTTCGTCCAGCCCGATCTGCGCCCCTATTTTCTGCGCGGAAGCGGGCATGATGGGCGAAATCATGGCCGCGACCACGCGAATCGCCGCCACGGCGTGCCAGAGCACCGAACAAAGGCGGGCCTCATCGCCCTCTTTCGCAAGCGTCCAGGGTGCGTTCGTGTCGATATATTTGTTCGCGCAGGAAATCACCTCCCAGGCGGCCCTCAGGCCGTGCTGGAAGTGGGTGGCCGACATGCCGCGCTCGTATTTCTCGGCCGCCTCGGCGACGAAGTCGCAAAACGCGCCCTCCGCCTCGGTATCGCCCGCTGCGGAGCGTTCGAGACGGCCCTCTCTGTAGCGCTTCACCATGTTCAGGGTGCGGTGGAGCAGGTTGCCGAGATCGTTCGCCAGATCGCTGTTGATGCGGTCGATCAGCGCGCCATGGGAGAAATCCCCGTCCAGCCCGAAGGGGATTTCCTTGAGCAGGAAGTAGCGGATGGCGTCCACGCCGTATTCCTCGATCAGCCAGTGCGGGTCGACCGCGTTGCCCAGGCTCTTGGACATCTTCTGGCCCTCGATCGTCCACCACCCGTGGCTGAAGACCTGCCCCGGCAGGGGGACTCCGGCGGAGAGCAGGAAGGCGGGCCAGTAGACCGCGTGGAACCGCAGGATGTCCTTGCCGATGAAGTGCTGATCCGTCGGCCAGGGGCTTCCCTCGCGGACCCCGTCCTCATCGAAGCCCGGCGCGGTCAGGTAGTTGCTCAGCGCGTCGAACCACACGTAGATGACGTGCTTCTCATCCCCCGGCACGGGGATTCCCCACTGAAAGCTCGTGCGCGAGAGGGAGAGATCCTTGAGGCCGCCGCGCACGAAGCTCATCACCTCGTTCCTCCGGCTCTCAGGCTGAACGAACTGTGGGTATTTCTCATAATGATCGAGGAGCGGCTCGGCGTACTTGCTCAGGCGGAAGAAATAGCTCGGCTCCTCCACCCATTCGACCTCGGCGCCCGTCGGCCCGATCTTTTTACCGTCCGGACCATCGGTAAGTTCGCTCTCGGTATAAAACGCCTCGTCGCGCACGGCGTACCAGCCGGCGTAAGCGCCCAGGTAGATGTCGCCCGCCGCCTCCACGCGCCGCCAGAGCTCCTGCACGCCGCGAATGTGGCGCTCCTCGGTCGTGCGGATGTAATCGTCATAGGAGATGTCGAGCTTCTCCCAGAGTTCTCGGAACTTCGCGCTGTTCATGTCACAGAACGCCAGGGGGTCCATGCCGGCCTCTCGGGCCGCGCGCTCCAGCTTCTGGCCATGCTCGTCGGTTCCGGTGAGAAACTGCGTCGGCTCGCCGCGCAGTCTGTGGAAGCGGGCCTTGGCGTCGCACGCTACCGTCGTGTAGGCATGACCGAGGTGCGGCTTGTCGTTGACGTAGTAAATCGGCGTGGAGACGTAAAATGGTTTTTGGCTCATCGTTTGGGGCCGTTTTCCTTTGGCAAGACGTTGAGGGGCGTATCGTTCTGGACGCCGGTTTTAAGAGAAAACTGGCCCGTGGGCAAGCGCATCAAGTCCTCCGCGCCCACCGTCATGAAGTCACCGGTTTCGAGAGCGAGGGTCACCTCTTCCTTGAGCAGGTCCTGGCGTACGACGGTCGCGCCGCAGTCGCAGCCGCCCACCTTCTTCTTGCACGCGGGCAATTTCTTCTTCACCGACACGTAGTGGGAATGCTCGAAGCGGAGGCAGCACTTGAGCCGGCCGCAGCCGCCGGAGAGCTTGACGGGATTCAGGCTCAGATTCTGATCCTTCGCCATACGGACGGAAATGGGGTCGAACGACTTGAGAAAGGAACTGCAGCAATAGGTGCGCCCGCAATCCCCGCAGCCGCCCTTCATGCCCGCCTCGTCGCGCACGCCGATCTGGCGCATCTCCACGCGAACCGAAAGGCGCTCGGTGAGTATCCGCACCAGCTTGCGGAAATCCACGCGTCCGTCGGAGGAGAAATAAAACGTCGCCTTCTTGTTCGAGTGAATGTAGCGAACCTCGATGAGGCGCATGGGAAGTTTGAGCTCGGATATCTTCATCCGGCAAAAATCATAGGCGCTCTTCTCGTTCGCCTCGGAGCGGGCCACCTTTTTCTCGTCATCCTCGGTGGCTATCTGCACCACCTCGGGGAGGTCCTCGGGATAATAGCGCGCATCCATGATCCGGGGGTTTTCGGATATCTCGCCGAACTCCCTATCCTCGTCCTTTTTCTTGATCATGACCTTCATGCCGACACGAAGGCGCAGATCCCCATAGGTGTGATGTACCGGTTTCGCGCCGAAACGCGTCTTGACCCCGACCACGCCGATCTTGCACGTTTCGGGCGTCGCTTCGACGGCGACGCCGCCATTGCCTGTTTCACTCATTCGATCACCTCAAACCCCGGCGGGAACCGTCTCCCGCAGGGAATATACCAGAGTCTCGAGCGTCAGGGACGGGTTGGTATTCCCGCCGCCCACGTCGCGCATGGCCTCTCCCACCCTCTCGAGGGCCTTGGTGAGACCTGCGCTTCCCCAGCGCTCTCCCATGGCGGCCAACGCCGCCCGAATGTCCGTGTGCCACAATTCAATCGCCTCGGGCGCTTCCTGGGTGATGAGTATATCGCGAAGCAGCCCGCGAAGCATTTCCAAAAAGAGAATCGTCTCGTTTCTGCCCGCAGCCCCGCTCCCCGCCCGCTCCGAGGCGAGCGTGATGAGGGCCACCTCGTCCGCCCGGCCCGCCGGCGCGCTCAACTCCTCCAGGAACCGCATCGCCTCGTCCCGGCGCTCGGCGAGGGCCTCGACGTCGGAAGACATGGCGACGCCCAACCTGCCCATGCTGAGGGAGACGAGCTTTTCCACGTCCGCGCCCTCCTCCCCGATGTGCTCATCGAGAATGGCGGCAATATCCGCGCGCGCCAGGGCCTGGAACCTGAGCCTCCTGCAGCGCGAGATGATCGTCGGCAATAATGTGTGGAGATTCGGCGTCACCAGAATCAATATCGTGGCTGCGTTCGGCTCCTCCAGCGTCTTGAGAAGGACGTTCTGGCTCACACGCGTGAGCAGATGGGCGTCATCGATGATGAAAACCTGCCGCATCCCCTCGTTGGGACGCTGATGGGCGCGCCGGATGACCTCCTCTCTGATTTCCTCCGCCTTGATGGAACGAGACCCCGCGGGCGGGCCGATGAAGACGAGGTCGGGGTGCGCGTTCGCCAGCATTTTCTCGCACGCTGCACATCGCCCGCACGGCGGCGCATCGCCCGTGCATTGCAGGGCCTGGGCGAAAAGGCGCGCAACGCTCGCCTTGCCGACCCCGTCGGGGCCATAAAACAGATAAGCGCCCGCTAGTTGCCCGGAGGATAAATCCCTTCGCAGCAGGTCTAGGGCCGCGTCCTGGCCGCGGATGGATTCCCAGCCCATTCGAACCTTTCCTTCACGATAGCCACCACCTCTTCGTGCACCTGCTCAATCGCGCCCTCGTCCAGGGCGTGGAACCGCCCGGGCTCGCGATTCGCCAGCACCATGAAGCCCGCTTGCACCCGGCGGTGAAACGCCAGACTCTCGCCTTCGAGCCGGTCGCCACTACTCCCGCCGCGCGCGCGATTGAGGCCTTCTTCAAGCAATACGGAGAACAATAGCGTCAAGTCGGGAACGAGTCCCCCGCTCGCCATACGATTCAACTCCAGCACCATCTCCTCGTCCAGCCCCCGTCCGAATGCCTGGTACGCCGTCGTGGAGTCGAAGAACCGATCGCAAAGAACGTGCGTGCCGGCCTCCAGGGCCGGGCGAATCACCTCGCTCACGTGCTGCGCCCTGTCCGCCTCGTAGAGCAGGAGTTCCGTGGCGGCGTCGAGACCTTCCTCACGCGGGGTGAGAAGCAACTCGCGAATGCCCTCCCCAACCTTCGTGCCGCCGGGCTCGCGCGTGGCGAGAACCGGGAGGCCCGCTTCTTCCATCCAATCCCGCAGATGCGCCAACTGGGTCGACTTGCCGCAACCCTCCACACCTTCGAACGTGATGAAACGGCCCCGCATCGGCAAACTCCCAGAAAATTCACGCGCAACACCTTACCACAACCCGCTCATGAAACGAGCGATGCGCGAGCGATCAGCTTCCGTCCAGTTTCCGATAAATGGTGCGCGTGGCGATTCCCAGAAGGCGTGCGGCGGCGCTCTTGTCACCGCCCGTATGCCGGAGTGTTTCCAGAATGACCCGCCGCTCGACTTCCGCGAGCGGGGTGCCGACTTCCAGGTTGATGAGCGGCAAGTCCGACGCCACGGACTGCTCCCCGTTTACGGGCTCGCCCCGGGCAATTTGCGCAGGCAGGTCATCCACCGAGAGAATCTCTCCGCGGCTCAGCACCACGGCGCGCTCCACCATGTTTTCGAGTTCGCGCACATTTCCCGGCCAATGGTAATTCGACATCGCATCGAGCGCCTCGCGCGAAAATGCGAGAACGGGCCGGTTGTTTTTCGCGGCCAGGCGCTGGAGGAAATGCTCGGCGAGTAGTGGAATGTCGCTTCGCCGATCCCTCAGGGCGGGCATGTGTATGGTGATCACGTTCAGGCGATAATATAAATCCTCGCGAAACCTCTTCTCGGCCACGGCGGTTTGCAATTCCGCGTTCGTGGAGGCCACGATTCGCGCATCTACCTTCAAAGTCTCCGTTCCGCCGACGCGCTCGAATTCTCCTTCCTGCAAAACACGGAGAATCTTCGGCTGAAGGACGAGAGGCATGTCCCCGATTTCATCGAGAAACAGCGTGCCCTCGTGCGCGATCTTGAAGCGGCCCTCCTTTCGGCCTACCGCGCCCGTAAACGCCCCGCGCTCGTAACCGAACAGTTCGCTCTCAAGGAGCGTTTCAGGCAACGCGGCGCAGTTCACCTTCACCATCGCCTTGCCCGACCTCTCGCTCCCCTCGTGGATGGCATTCGCCACCAGTTCCTTGCCGGTACCGCTCTCGCCCAGAATCAGGACCGTGGCGGAGGTGGGCGCGACCTGGCGGACCATGTCCTTCACCCGGCGAATCGAGGGGTGATCCCCCATCATGCCCGATGTGTCTCTCAGGCTCTGGAGCTGCGCCCTCAAGTCCGCGTTCTCGCGCATAAGGGCTTGTTTTTCAAGCGCCTTGTCTATCGCCTTGAGAACAACCAGGCGCTCCAGAGGCTTGGTCAGAAAATCATACGCCCCCTCGCGCATCGCCTCGACGGCCGACTCGATGCTCCCGGCGCCCGAGATCAGAATCACTTCCGTTTCCGGACTGAGGCGCTTCACTTCTTTCAGCAAACCGATGCCGTCCATCCCGGGCATTCTGAGATCAGTGATCACCAGATTTGCGGGCTCTGCGCCGAACATCCCGGCGGCGGTCTCCGCGTCGTGGGCCATCGTGACGTCGAACCCTTCCTTGGCGATCATCTTCTGGAGAGCTTCGCGGCTGCCGCGCTTATCGTCCACAACCAGCACGCGCGCTCCGGCGTGGTCGTTCATGTCTTCGCCTCCAGCGCAACCGGGAGCGGGAGTTCGACGATGAAAGTGGCGCCCTCCCCCTCCTCGCTCTCGAAGTGGATGCTCCCCCCGTGCTCGGTGATGATTTGGCGGCTCAAAACGAGGCCGAGGCCGGTTCCGTCCACTTTGGTCGTGAAAAACGGCGTGAACAACGATGCTTGCTCCTCGTGGCAGATGCCTTCTCCGCTGTCCGATATCCGGATGGCGAGATGCTGGTTTTCCAGTTCGGTCTTCACCAGGAGGCGACCGCCGTCGGGCATCGCGTCGAAGCCGTTCGAGATGAGGTTCTGAATCGCGACGCGCATCTGCGTTTCATCCAGGATCACCTCGGGAATGTCCCGTTCAAGTTGCTTTTCAATGTGGATCTTTCTGCTCGCCGCCACTTCCGCGTGCAGGTCCAGTAAATCCTCTATCATCTCGTTACAGTCTAAAGACGTTCTCTCCAGACTGGGCATTCGCACGAATTTGAGATAATCGGCCGTCACCTGCCTGAGGATATCCACTTCCGCCCGTACGGATTTGAGCAGCGTCCAAGCCTCGGAGGTGTCCGCCTCCTTGAATTGCGACAACTCATCACCGAGCAATTCCGCGTTCAGGTTGATGGCCGAGAGCGGATTGCGTATGGAATGCGCCACCTGCTCGCTCATCTTGCCCACAACCGAGAGCCTCTCGCTTTGGAGAACCTCGTTTTCGAGCGCCTTGCGCTCGGTCACGTCCTTCAAATACAAAATCACCTGGAGCGTCGCCCCCGAGGCGTCGAGAATCGGATAGGTATAGTATTCCATATCCATCCGGCGGTTATCCTCCCACGATATCGACTTTTCGAAAAATCCCGGTTCGCCGGTATCGAACGTCTCGATCACGAGGGATCGCTCGACGAAAGACTCCGGCACTGTGGTGAGCGGCGAATCCTCCCATTTCTGATCCAGCAAATCGGATACATCGCGTCCGAAGAGCCTGCCCATCGAGCGGTTGAGCATCCGGATGCGGAAGTCCTTGTCCAGAATGCCGATGGCGTCCGTGATACCGTCGAACAGCGCCTGGAGACGCCTGTTGCTCTCCAGCACCTGCTCGGACCAGTGGATTCTGTCCTCGGCCCGTATGCGTCTGCGCTCGCGGTCGAGTATCAAGAGAGCGGCCAGAACCAGGGCGACGAACCCGAAAGCCGTCAGGAGCAGACCTTTTCGGAACAAGCGTCCGATCAAGCCGACGAACTCGGTGGAGGGCGCCGTGAGGGCGAAAGTCCATTTCTCCTCCCCGACCGGGAAGTTGCTGAAAGCCGTCAGGTATCGCAAACGCTTTTCTTTCTCCCCGGATCTCAAGTCGAGGTGCCAATCGAAACCATTCACTTCTTTCTGCATGCGCCCGGCGAGTTTTTCGAGTCTCCCATCCCCCAGTTCAAGCGCAAGGGTGGACAATTTTACGCCCTCCAGCCGGGGAATCCCCGGAGGGAGGATAATTCTCCCCTCCGCGTCCACGAGCCACGCCCGCTCGCGGCCCCCCGATTGAACGGGTTCGACGAAAGCGCGCACCAGGTCCGCCATGGAAATTCGCGCGTAGAGCCAGTCGCGTATCCGCTGCGCCCCGGATTCTTCGGTTCCATCCCTTTTGGACGCCACCGGCACCGCCGCGAACAGAGAGGCAACCTTTTGGGCTTCGTCCCGAATCACGAGGATGCAGGCGCCCTGCGACAAGGGGCAGTTCGCCAGTTTTTCGAGGTATTCCTTCGGTATCGCGTCGCCTGGCGCGTGGCCGCCCTGCAGGTAGCCCAACTCGCTCACGCGAAACCTCCCGCCCAGCCTTTCGTAGAGTCCCATCATCACCGCCATACGCCCTGGATGATCGGGTTCGATGGTGCGCAGAAACCCCGCGCTGTAGCGCAAAGTCGCCGTGAGCGCCTCGAGGAAGGAGGCGATCCGGTCGCCGGCCTGCTCCACGAGAAGGAGTTGCCGGCGGTTGGATCTTTCCTCTATCTCGACCTTGGTGTCCACGTAGATCCGGTAAGAGAGAAAACTCAATACCACTATCAGAACGAACGTAGCGCCTATCGTGCAGTACTGGAACTTCCGGTTCGCACGGCGCGACTGGGCGATACGCGAGCGCGCCGAACCCCCGGTTTCATGCACAGGCCCTGAGCGCGGCGGCGGAGGCCGCCCTGGCAATCGCCTGAATATCGTCCGTAAGGCTCTCGTCCATGCGTTCGGCATCGGCTTACCTCGGTAAAATACTACCCCTGCCCCAGGCATCACCCGCTTGACAGGGGGGAAATCCCTCCATATCTTGCATAAATTAGCACTCCGTACGCCGGAGTGCCACACCAAAATTCGCGCGACGAAGACGCCGCGCCGGGAGACTCGCGATATGGACGCCCTGGAGCTTGCCCAGAGAAATCGCGAAATCCTGCGCGCCATCATCAACATTTTCGTGGATACGGGCGAACCCGTGGGGAGCCGCACGCTCTCGAAGCACTCGGACCTCGCCCTGAGCCCCGCCACCATCCGCAACATCATGAGCGACCTGGCCGATGCGGGCTTCCTCACCAAACCCCACATCTCCTCCGGCAGGCTCCCCACCGACCTGGGGTACCGCATCTTCGTCGACGACCTGATGGATTCCCACACCCTCACGAGCGAGGAGCAGGAATCCATGCGCCTGGACGCTTCCGCGCAGGCCGCTCAAATCGAACAGGTGCTCGCGCAGGCGACGCGCGTGCTCTCGGAACTCACCAACACGGCGGGGCTCGTACTCCTGCCCGCGGGGGAGCAGCTCCACTTCAAGCACATCAACTTCGTAAAGATGTCGGAAGAAAAAACACTGGCCGTCATCGTGTCGATGAGCGGGGTGGTGCAAAACCGCGTCATCCCGATGGAGACTCCCGTGAGCCAGGACGAGTTGAACCGAATCTCGAACATGCTGAACGATGAGTTCAGCGGCCTCGCCCTTAAAGAAGTGCGCGAGAAGATCATCCAGAAGATGTCCCTTGCGCGGGACAACCTCGACACCCTCTATCAGCAGGCCCTCAAGCTCAGTAACGATGCGCTCTCGGAGAACGAAGCCGTGCAGGAATCCCTCTTCGTGGAAGGGGCCTCACGCGTGTTCTCACAGCCGGACTTCGCCACCAACGCCGAGAAACTCCAGACCCTCTACCGCACGTTCGAGGAGCGGGAGAAGCTCGTGCGCCTGCTGGACAAGTGCCTCGGCTCCGAGGACATCACCATACTCATCGGTTCGGAAAACGATTTCGAGGAGATGAAGGACTGCAGCGTCGTCGCCCAGCGCTACTATATGGACGACCGCCCGCTGGGCAGCATCGGCATTATCGGCCCCAAGCGCATGCGCTACGATCGCGCCGTCTCGCTTGTGGAATGGACGGCGGATTCGGTGTCGAAATTCCTCTCCTCCGGTAAGCGATAGGCGAAACTGCGCTTTCATCCCCGGCTTCCCCGGCGGAGGTCATGATCTCTTGAACATCGCCGACGCCCTCAAGATTCTGGGTCTGGACAAAAACCCCTCTTCCTCCCAACTCAAAAGCGCCTACAAGAAGCTGGCACTGGAATATCATCCGGACAGAAACCCGGGCGACCCGGAGGCGGAAAATCGCTTCAAGCAGGTCGTCATCGCCCACGAAACCCTCCAGAACCCGAAACGCCCGGACTCCCGCGGGGCGCCTCGCGCGCGGAAATCTTCGCGTAAAAGAGGCGAGTACGAGGAAAAATGGGAGGACATCTTCTCCCATATCTTCAAGAACGCGCGCGAACCGGCGGATGAGAAAAAAAGCGCATCGCGGGACCTGCACGCCCACGTCGAGGTGACGCTCGAGGAATTGACGCGAGACTCGGAAAAAGAGATCGCCGCATCACGCCGCGTTCGCTGCGCCTCATGCGCGGGGCGCGGCGCTGAGGCGGGCGCGCGGATGAGCGCCTGCCCGGCGTGCAAGGGCGCGGGCGAGGTACGCTACAAACAGGGCCTCGCTGAGTTGCGCATCCCCTGCTCCGCTTGTGACGGCAGCGGCGAACACACGGGTCTTGCCTGCCGGGACTGCGGGGGAGAGGGCGTCACGAGCAGCCGGGAGAATCTGGGGGTGGCGATTCCCGCCGCGACCAAAGAGGGCGCACAAATCAAAATAAAGGGCAAAGGCGATGAGGACGCGCGTTCGGGCGAGGCGGGAGACCTCATCGTCACGGTGCGCGCGAAACCCCACCCCCTGTTCCGAAGAGAGGGCAACGACATTCTCTTCGACCTGCCGGTGAGCATCTCCCAGGCCGCCCTCGGCCACGAAGCCCCCGTGCCCACCCTCCAGGGCGCGCGGAGTATCAAGATTCCCGCGGGAACCCAGTCGGGCCGGGTCTTTCGCCTGAAAGGAGAGGGCCTCTCGCCTGCGGGCGGACGGGGCGCGGGCGATCTGCAGGTCCGCGTGGTCATCGAAACGCCCACCAAGCTCAGCGAGCGCCAGCGCGAGATTCTGGCCGAATTCGAGAGTATCTCCTCGCCGTCCAACCATCCGCGAACCCGGACGTTTCTCGATAAAATGAAATCCCTTCTCGAATGAGGTGGCGCGGGCCGCCTTGTTGCACCCGGCTTTTCCTGCTACATAACTTTTCCGAAAACATACACCAGCCGATATATCCACGAACAACAGACACAGGAGCATCCAACATTGTCGAATCAAGCGCACATCGATGAGTTCATCGAAAAAACACAAGCACTGAACGGCCGGCCCGTGCGCGAGCGCGAGGCATGGAACAACGAGGCGAGCGCCGACGCCATCCGCCACTTCGCATACGGCATCGACGACGACAACCCGCTCTGGCTGGACGCCGAATACGCATCCGCCTCATCACACGGGAACATTATGGCGCCGCCCGCGTTTCTGGTGTCGGTCCTCTACCCGATCCTCCACGGAGCGCCCATGGAAGCGCCCCTCTCCTCCCTCATCGGCGGCGTGGAATTCGAGTGGGAAAAACCCATCCCCCAGGGAACCAAACTGCGCGCGGAGTCGGTCCAGAAGGATTCCTTCGTCAAGACGAACAAGGCGGGCCGCCAGCTCATCTTCATCATCTCGGAATGCACCTACTGGAACGAGGCGGATGAGGTCGTCGCCAGGGGCACCGGCACGATGATCCGCACCTTACAGGAGGGAAACACGCTCCTCTACGAGAGGCCCGTCAAGAAGTACGAGGAGGCGGAATTCGCAGAAATCGAAAACGCCTATCAAGCGGAAGAAAGACAGGGCGGCGAGAAGCGCCGCTTCGCGGACGTGTCCGTCGGCGATGAACTCCCGCCCATGCTCCGCGGCCCCCTCACCATCGGCGACATGGTGGCCTGGAACGCAGGCAACGGGCCCTCCTACAAGGCGGGCAGGCGCGGTTATCTCGACCTCAAGAAAGCACCGCACAACGCCGTCCTGATCCCCCAGATCGGGATCAAGGTCAAAAACTCCCAGCAGCACGAGGACTTCAACCTCGCCTCGGGGCGCGGGATGCCCGGGCCGTTCGACAACGGCGTCATGCGCTTCGCATGGGTGAGCCCCTACATCACGAACTGGATGGGGGACGACGCGTTCTTGAAGAACCTCTACGTCCAGGTGCGCCGCCCCATGATCTACGGCGACACCATCTGGCACAAGGGGGAGGTGGTCGAGAAAAACGACGCCAATCGCACCGTGAAGGTCGAGATCACCGGAACGAACCAGGAAGGCGAGCTGGCGACGGCAGGCTCGGCCGTGGTTCGGCTGCCGGAGTAAAACGCGAGAGCCTGTGACGAAAAAATGGCTCGAACTCATCATCGAGGTTCGTGAGGCTCTGGCCGAAGACACCGCCGCCCGCATACTGGATGTGGGCGCGTCCGCCGTTGAGGAGCGAGAAGGTGTGGAGGGCGCATCGCTGCTCATCACGCACATCGCTCTTGAAGACGGCGCGACCGGAAAACTCCGCGCGATAGAGGCGCTCCTCGCCACACTGGGCGTCGAGAAGAGCGCCATCACCCTCAGGAACATCGAGGACCAGGACTGGATCGCCCAGTCGCGCGGTCATTTCAAGGGCGAAGCCTACGGCGAGAAACTCTGGGTGAAGCCCCCCTGGGATGAAGGCGGGACGCCCGAGGGGCGCGTTGCGTTGACACTCGAACCAGGCCTCGCCTTCGGCACCGGCAGGCACCCCTCCACCCGCCTGGTACTGCTCGCGATTGAGAGCCAATGCGGCGGAAAACCCCCCGGGCGCATGGTGGACTTAGGATCCGGTACGGGCATCCTGGGCGTCGCGGCCCTGCTCCATGGTGCAGAACACGTTGTCGCGCTCGACCTGGACCCCAAGGCCGTGGAGGAGACCAAAACGCTTGCGGAACGAAACGGGGTGAGTGACCGCATGACGACGCGAAACACGTCGCTTTCGGCAGGCGCACTCAAAGACTGGTGGGGCCGGGTCGATTTCATCGCGGCGAACATTTTTCTGGACACCCTCAGGGAACTCGCGCCGCTGGTTCACGGGGCGCTCGCCCCGGGGGGCCGGGCCGTTCTCTCCGGCATCGGCTACGAGCAGGTTGAGACTCTCGCTCGTATCTATAAAGAGGCCGGTTTCACCCTCGATAGAACGAACCGAATCGAGGAATGGTCCAGCGTCGAGGTGGCGAAGCCATGACGCGCGACGGACTGCGGCTTTTCTACGTTCCCCCGGACGCGGTTCAGGGCGAGCAGGTCATCCTGGGAGCGGAGGTATCCGCGCACATCCGCCGCGTCTTAAAGATGGGGGCGGGCGCGATCTGCCGCGTCGCGACTGAGGATGGACGTGAATACAAGGTGGAGCTAACGGAAATAACCGCCGGTGAGAGCACCGCCCGAATCATCGAGCACCTGCCGATGAGACCGCCCTCTCCCACATCAATCGCCTTGGGCGTCCCCCTGCTCAAAGGGGAGCGCTTCGAGTGGGTTCTCCAGAAAGGCTGCGAACTGGGCGCCGATGCGTTCCATCCGCTTACGCTCGAACGGTGCGAAGTGAGGATTCAGGAAAAAAGAAGCGCCGATCGTCACAACCGATGGCGGCGCATCGTCCTGGAAGCCGCCAAGCAGTGCGACCGCATCCCTCCGCCCGTGACGCATCCACCCGGCGGGCTGGCGGAATATCTCGCAGAGACGGATGGTTTCGACCTCAAGTTGATGGGGTATCTGGGAGAAGACGCTATCCCCGCAAAAGAAGCGCTATCTCGCGTGGGTGAGGCCGGCGCAGGCGCGCCGCTTCGCGTCGCCATCCTCACGGGCCCTGAGGGCGATCTCACGGACGAGGAAGCGAAAGAGGCGATGGATTGCGGTTTCCTGCCGGTGTCTCTGGGTCCCAGAATCCTGCGTGCAGACACCGCGCCCGTATCGCTCCTCACCATCGCCCAGCACGCGCTGGGCGATATTGGCTGATGCGTCCGGATCGTTTGACACCATTTTCGCTCCGCCTTAGGTTGTGGACATCACCACTCACTAACGGGAACTTCCGATGAAGGTCATCATTATCGGCGGGGGCGGACGCGAGCACACTCTGGCCTGGAAACTCAGCCAAAGCCCCGACGTGGAGGAAGTCGTCTGCGCTCCCGGTAACGCGGGCACAGCTCGTGTCGGGCGGAATGCGCCCGTCAGCGCCGAGGACATCGCGAACCTCCTTTCTCTGGCGAAAGAGGAAAAACCGGGTCTGGTCGTCGTCGGCCCCGAAGCCCCCTTGGCCCTGGGGCTGGTAGACGAACTGGAAGCGCTCGGAATCCCGGCGTTCGGGCCTTCGGCCGAAGCCGCCCGCATCGAGGCGAGCAAGGCGTTCTCAAAAGCCCTGATGGACGAGGCGGGTATCCCCACCGCCGCCTACGGCGTTTTCGAAGACGCAGGCGCGGCGAAGGATTTCGTATCGGAGCGCGGCGGCGCGTGGGCGGTCAAGGCGGACGGCCTCGCCGCCGGTAAGGGTGTGCTGCTTTGCCCAGACGTCCCGAGCACGCATGCGGCCATATCCCAAATCATGGAGGAAAGAGCGTTCGGCGAGGCGGGCGACAAATGCGTGGTGGAGGAATTTTTAGAGGGCGAGGAAGCGAGTTTTCTCGCGTTCGCAGACGGGGAAACCGCGCTTCCCATGGCCTCCGCGCAGGATCACAAGGCCATCGGCGAGGGCGACACCGGCCCCAACACGGGCGGCATGGGCGCGTATTCGCCTGCGCCCGTGCTCTCGGGCGTTTTAGAGGAACGCGCGCTCGAAACCGTCATCAAGCCCGCCATCCGCGCCATGGCGAGGCGTGGCACTCCCTATAAGGGGATTCTCTACGCCGGCCTCATGGTGCAGGGTGATGAGCTCAAAGTGCTGGAATTCAACTGCCGCTTCGGCGACCCCGAATGTCAGCCGTTGCTCACCCGAATGGAGGGGGATCTGCTGCCCATCCTCATGGCGTGCGTCGAGGGGCGGCTGCATGAGACGACGATACGCTACTCGCAAGACGCCGCCGTCTGCGTCGTCATGGCGGCGGGCGGCTACCCGGACGCCTACCGCAAAGGCGATACGATTCACGGGATCGAGGATGCCGACGCCATGCCCGGCGTTCACGTCTTCCACGCCGGGACGGCCCTGAACGACGAAGACGCTATAGTAACCGCCGGAGGCCGCGTGATCGGCGTCACCGCGAGGGGAATGGACATCCGCGCCGCCATCGCGCGCGCCTATGAGGCGAGCGACCTGATTTACTGGGAAGACGCGTATTTGAGAAAAGACATCGGCGCCAAGGCTTTAAGGCGTTTGGGCTGAATTCCCGGCCGCCGATCCAGAATGCGCGCACTCATCATTCTGATCGACGGCGGCGACCCCGCCTATTTCGAGGCATCCCCCACGCCGAATCTCGATAGAATCGCGAGCGAAGGCGCGCGATTCACCGTTTCGTGCCAGATGCCCTCGGTCACCAACGTGAACAACGTCTCGATGATCTGCGGCGCGCCCCCCGCCACGCACGGCATTACGGCCAACTATTTCCTGAACACTGACACGGGCGAAGAAGTCTACATGGAATCGGGGGGATTCGTCCTCGCGCCCACCCTCATGGAGATGGGCAGTTCTGCGGGGTTTAAGACCGCCGTCCTGGCCTCCAAGCAAAAACTCTGCGACATGATCGGCAAGGGGGCGGAGACGGTCGTGACCGCAGAAGACCCGCCGGGTTGGCTCACCCGAATAGCAGGCGCAAAGGAGGATATCTACAGCGGCGCCGTGAACCTATGGCTCCTGCGGGCGGCGCGCGCGGTGCTGGAAGCGCAAATGCCGGACCTCCTCTACGTCACCACCACGGACTACCTGCAGCACAAATACGGCCCAGAGCACACAGAAGCGCAGGCGCACCACGCCGCGCTCGATGCGGAAATCGGAAAGCTGGTCGATAGCTGGATGAGCGCGCACCAAGATGGCGCGGTCTTCATCACGGCCGACCACGGTATGCTTGACAAGACGCGGGCGTTGGACCCGGGCGTCATACTGAGAAACTTTGGACTGGCTGCAGAGGCTGTGCCCATCATCAAGGACCGCTACGTCGTCCACCACGGGAACCAGGGCGGCGCCGCCTACGTTCACCTGCAAAACGGGGATACTCTCGCCGAGGCTATCGATATCCTCAAAGCCCGCCCTGGCATCGAGGATGCGCTTTCGCGGCAAGAGGCCGCCGCGCGCTTTCAGCTAATGGCCGAGCGGGTGGGGGACATCATGGTGCTCGCGGATGGGGAAACCGTTTTCGGCGTGATGGACGAGGCCGAGCGCGAGGTTCACTTGAGAAGTCACGGCTCAGTCCACGAAAGCGTCGTGCCGTTATGGGCCTTGAATGCGCCAGATTTCACACCAAGCGATGCGCCGCGTCACTTCGAGTGCGTCCGCTACGTGATGGAAAGACTTTCATAGCGGATACTCGGTGGCCACTCAAATCGGATGCGCCCTCAGGGGTTGCGCTTCACCCAGGGAAATTTCTCGTCGATTCCCGGCCAGATTTCCCGGATGGAGAAAAAACATATCGCTATCCAGATGGCGAGGCCCATGTCGAAACCCTCGAGCACCCGCACCATCCAGATAAAATCGAACACGCCCAGCACCAGGGCCGAGAGATAACAGCACCACGCGAACCCCCGCAGGGTCGCCAGTCCGAAAAGACCCAAGGCCGCCCCTCCGGCCAGCGTCGCCCAGCCGTAGCCCACCCTGCCCGGCTGGTTCGTATACATCGCCGACGCGGTGAAGATAACGAGCAGCACGCCGACCAGCAGCGTGGTCTTCGCCGCGCGATTCGCGTCGAACGTTCTTTCCTCGGTAACGGGAGGTTTATTCATCGTGCTTTCGCTTTCTGTTGTTTGATGCCGACCGACCGAGGGTACGTCATCCGCCCCTCGTTGCCTAGCCGCGCGCCTATGTGCTGTAATCGAGCCTTCGAAATTCCATTCCATTTTACGAGGAGGACGCCCTTTGAAGGCGATGGTGCTGAGAGAACCGGGAAAACCCTTTGTCGAGGAAGAATATCCAGACCCCGTGCCGGGTCCGGGAGAAGCGGTCGCGAAGGTGCTGGCCTGCGGAGCCGGGCTGACGATCCACCACGCCCGCATGGGCCGGGTGCCCGGGGTGGATTATCCCCTCATCATCGGGCACGAGATCACCGCCGTCATCACCGCCCTGGGCGAGGGCGTGGAAGGCCTGCAGGAGGGCGACGCGGTGACCGCCCATTTCTACGTCACCTGCGGGAGGTGCAAGTGGTGTCTCATCAACCGCGAGACGCTGTGCGAGAATTTCACGGGCTACATCGGCCGCCAGGTGCAGGGCGCCTATGCCGAGTACATCAAGCTGCCCGCGCGGAATTTCATCAAAATCCCCGCCGGGCTCGACTATGAGAACAACGCGGCGGAAGTCTCCGTCATCTGCGACGCGATAGCCACCCCGTATAAAGTAACGAAGCGCGCGCGCATCGCGCCGCTTGAGAACGTGGCCGTCATCGGCGCGGGCGGCGGCGTGGGAATCCACATGGTGATGATGGCCAAGTGGGCGCACGCCAGGGTCATCGCCGTGGACGTGGCGGCTAACAAGCTCGGCAAGTGCCGCGACGTGGGCGCGGACGAGGCCGTCGACGCTTCCCAGGAAGACATCGCAGGCGCGCTCATGGACTTGACGAACGGCAAGGGCGTGGACGTGGTGGTCGATTTCGTCTCCTCCGCCTCCACGATGGAAGCGGGTTTTCAGGCCTTAGGCATCGGCGGACGCCTCGTGACGCTGGGCGGTACGGGGCAGCCGTTTCAGGCCGCGTCGCGCAATATGGTGAACAAAGAACTCGAACTCATGGGCAGCCGCTACTGTTCGAAACAGGAACTCAAGGAATCGCTCGACCTCGTGGCGCGGGGCGACGCCTGGCCCGTGGTGACGGAGACCTACTCGTTCAACGTCGATGAGGTGGAAAAGGTACACGAACGGCTGGAAGTGGCGGCCGTTACGGGCCGCGCGGTCATCGTGATGGATTAGGTTTCAGGCGTCGGCTGCCTAGTTGGCGATCTTCCACTGCCCGTCGGGTTGCCTGCAGGCGGTGCCGTAGGCGCTCTGCTTTTTACCGTCGATGACAATCGTCTGCTGGAACTCCCGGCAATACTGGTCGAGTTCGTTCTTGAATGCCGGCCTGGGAACCACGACGCCGCACACCCGCCTGTCGGGGTTGTCCCACACGGTGCGCGTGCCCGATCGCTGGTTCTCGAGCGCGTACTGCGTAGTGCTCGCGAGCTTGAGGCGCTCGGCTTCGTCGAGGTCGCGTCCAATCTGCCCGCCGACGACGCTGCCGAGCAGCACGCCCGCGAAGGTGGCCAGCGCCTGTCCGCTGCCCCTGCCGACCTGATGGCCGATGACGCCGCCGCCGATCGCGCCGATTACCGAGCCGAGAACCTCGTTGTCGTTACCCGCGACATAGGATGCGCAGCCATAATCCGGGGAGCTGTAAACATAACGCTCACGTGGGTAGGAACGGTAAATAACGCGCGGGCCAGTGTAGACCGGATAGCCGTACCAGACCGGAGAGACGTAGCTGGGGCCGATCCAGAAGTTATGGCGAACGATAGTGCGGGGACGACGGTGACGGCGATGCCATTTGCGATGCTGGCGCGCCCTGTGGTGTCGCTGCGATTTATATTTATGATGCCGTTGAATCCCGTGGCGCCGGCCTTGGCGCTTATCCGCCGCCGCGTCATTCACCAGAAAAACAACCGCCAAAATACTCAATGCGATGGAGAATCCTAAACGCCTCATCTGGCCATCCCCCTCTTGAACTTTTCCCACCTGCCGGTAAAGAGTCTACCGGCGACTTGCCAATTATAACATTTTGACGATGCCGGGTTCCAACCTTGTTATGTTATTGATATCTTGACGATTATTCTATTTTCAACCAAAAGCGTCTCTCCGTCTTCTCCTGATAGCCCATTACGGGACAGTTGAATATATCCCCCACAAACAGGGAATGGATTTCTCAATAGACATACATTAATGAAATGATTCCCCCCTTGAAGGTTGTTGAAAAACCTCTCCTCGCTCGGAATTGACCACTGCCGTCATTCCGGTGAAAACCGGAATCCATTCTCAAGTAGAATGACAATACTCCGGCCTTTCATCTCCCCGTCATTGGCGGGAATCAATCAGAAAAGAAAAAACAAAGGCAAAACAAATGGATTCCGGCTTTCGCCGGAATGACGAACAAAACTGCACCACCACCTACGGCAGGAGATCCCCCGCGAACTTTGAAGATTTCCGCCCCCGCCTGTAGAATCGCCTCCCTCGGAATCACTCATCCATTCAGGAGGTTTCAGGTTTCATGAGCGAAGGCGTTGCGTTCGAAAAATGGGAAGTCGGGAGCAAATTCACCACTCGGGGCAGGACCATCACTGAGACCGACGTGGTGAACTACGTCAACCTCGTGGGCTATACGGAAAGCCTGTTTCTCGACATGGAGTTTTTGAAGGATAAGGGCCATGAAAGGCGCATGGCGCCCGCCCTTTTCACCTGCGGCATCGCGGATACCCTCATCGTCCAGACGGGCGTCCTGCACGATTACGCCGTCGCACTCCTGGGCGTGGACGGCCTCGTGGCGCGTGCGCCTGTCTACGTGGGCGATACGCTCACGGTCGAGGTCGAGACGACAGACGTGCGGCCCTCCAGGAGCAGGCCTGATCGCGGCGTCGTCTCCACACACCAGAGAGTGCTCAACCAAAAGGGCGAGGTGGTGCTCGAATACGACGTGAAGCGCATGCTGCTCAGAAGCGACACCTGAAGCGACGCTCTACAGCCCGAAAAACGCTTTCGCCGTACCGCTCCAGATTCGCTCCGCGTCTTCCGCAGAAATATCGAGCGCGTCCATCATGTCGGCGTGGCGCTTCACGGGCACCCATGGGGCGTCGCTCGCGAACATCATGCGAGATGCGCCCATCTCCTGTAAGGAGAACTCGAGCGCCGTCTGGGAGTGAACCACCGTGTCCGTGTAGAAGCGCGCGAAGTATTCGCTCGGGTCGCGCGTGATGAGGTCCTGATCGTCGCGGTAGCGCGAACTCAAGTTATCCACCCGCCCGATGAACAGCGGAAGCGACGCGCCCCCGTGCGGCAGGAGCACCTTGAGGTTCGGGTGGCGCTCCAACACGCCGCTTAGAATGAGCCTCAGCGCCGCCAGACACTCATCGAACATGAAGCCGATCATCGGCCCCAGCCAGTGATCTTCATAATGCGGCCCGGAGGGAGATGGACCCGGATGCAGCACGAGCGGTATGCCGCGCTCGGCCAGAAGTCCCCACAGGGGTTCATGAGCAGCATCGTCGATGTAGCGTTCGCCGCCGATGTAGGCGAAGACCTGAAGGCCCACGAAACCGAGATCGTCCACGCAGCGCTCGAGTTCGCGGCAGGTCGCGTCCATATCGCCGAAACCGAGCGAGGCCACCCCACGGATGCGCCCGGGGTGGCGCGCCGCCGCCTCGGCCAGGCCGTCGTTCCCGATTCTCGCGAGTTCGTCCGCGTCTTCGGGGCTTTTGGCGAGGTCCGGGCCTGGAATGTTGATGCTGATTAGGGCAATATCGATTTCCTGCTCATCCATCTCGGCGAGCTTGATATCGATGTCCAGGGCGGGAAGCCGCATCGGGAGTTTTTGTTCCGGGCTCGCCCACGCCCACCAGAAATCCCCCGCCTTCTCGTAGCGCGGGAAATCGGAGCGGGCGGCGAGCGCCCGGACGTAGGCTTGTGGTACATGATGGGTCTGAACATCGATGCGCATGGAAATCTCCAGATGTATGGTGGCAACGTATATGGGACACGGGGATTATTCCCCCAGAATGAACCGGATGCAAATTAAAGTGAGGAGATGATTGTGAAAACGACAGGAGTAGCCGTCATCGGCGCAGGCGGCATCGGAACGCTCAGGGCGCATTCTTGCGCGCAGATCCCCCAGGTGGACTACCTCGCCGTGTGCGACATCGTGCCCGAGAAGCTCGACCGCCTCGCGGAGTCGGTGCGGGCCGACGTGGCGACGGAGAAATACGAGGTGGCGATACGGGACGAGCGCGTGGGCGCCGTTATCGTTTCATCGGATGAGGAGTTTCACCACGGCCCGGCGGCCCTGGCGGCCGAACTCGGAAAGCCCGTGCTCATCGAGAAACCCTTCGTCTTGGACCTCGACGAGGCGGACGACATCCTGACGAAAGCCGGTGAGTCGGGCGCCGAGATTTTCGTGGGCTACACCCAGCGCTACAGGAGGCGTTTCCTGCTCGCGAAGCAGGCGGCCTTCGCCGGCCAGCTCGGCGATATCGTGATGGCGCTCGGCAAGATTTACGTGACGCGCGCCGTGGGCGAGGCAGTGGCGAAGCGCTCGCCCAACACCACGCCCTCCATCAATACGCTCACCTACATGGTCGACCTCATCCTCTGGTACATGGAGGGAAAAAAACCCGTCGAGGTCTACGCCCGCGCGGCGAGCTTCGTGTTCAAGAAATACAACCGCGACGATTTTCAGTGGATGATCGTCACCTTCGACGACGGGAGCGTGGCCACGCTGGGTACGAGCTGGCTCCCGCCCCACCACTGGCCCGCATACACGGCGACGATGGAGGTCGACCTGCAAGGCACCAAAGGCTCGCTGAACGTGGACGACGCGCACCGCGACGTAATACTAGCGCCCGAGGATCCGATTCCCTGCCCCTACACGCCCGAACACCAGGTGAACGTCGCCTTCCTGGGCTCCGCCATGCCGGGAGATTTCGTGATGGGCGAGTTCTTCGGCCCCATGAAGGAGGAGACCGACGCTTTCGTGCGCCACATCCTGGGAATCGGCGGCGTGGGACTCGCCACGGGCGCGCACGCGAGAGACGTACTCGCCCTCACCATGGCGGCGGACCGCTCGTGCAAGGAGGGCCAACCCGTCTCGCTTTAGGCTGTGTGCGGATAATGTGCGTGTGTTCCTACTGGCGGTTGTTGAGAAAGTCTTGATAAAAATACAAGAAACTCTCCCCCTTGAAGGGCCTGTTGAAAAAGTCACACAGAGGGAGCGCGCTGAATTTCACTCCCCCCTTGAGGGGGAGTCGAAGAGGCCGAGCGGTTTATGCGAAGACCGATTCGGTGGGGGACATGCCACAGATGAAACTCCCCCCACCAACTCGCCTGCGGGCTTCGCCCTTGTCTCGTTGACTCCCCCTCAAGGGGGGAGTGGTTCTCACACTTTCATCGGTCGCGTTAAACCCTCGCTTATCGGGGCAGTAACCCCCTACTCCCTTGTCAGGAGGGCTCTTTCAACAACCACAGCAGGAGTAGCCCGCATTCCCGCTAGTGCGGCATGAGATTCCTGATTTGCGCCTCGAGCGGCTCCGTGGTGAGACGCCGGTAGCCCAGGTGGCGGGAGAGGGAATCGCCGTCGTGGCGCTGCCCGTCGCGCCAGATTTCCATCAGGAACCCGCCACTCTCGCGATTGGCCCACCATCTCTCCCCGAACTTCGTCTTCAGGACCTCGGCCATCTGGGCCTGGAGCATCCACGCCCGAAGATAGTTCGCGCAGTAGAAAAACGGGTCCACGTCGTCGAGATAGGATATTCGCGGGTATTCCACCCCCGTCGCTGAACTAAGTTTTTCCCGGTAGGCGTCGTCCTTGCCCGTCAGATCAGCGCCCTGGTGGAGCGTGAGTTCATAGTCGATTTTCGCCGCATAGCGCCTCAGCATATAGAGTTCAAAAAGCGCATGGTGCGCCAGAAACGCCGCGTAGTCCGACGCCTCTCCGCCCAGTGCATCCTCCAGCCAGAGCGGCTCGAGCAGCAGGTGATCGAAGAGCATGGCGAACCCCTCCGTCACGGAGTTGTCCCCCAGGCGCTTCCATTCGAAAGGCGCATCCGCCGCCACGCCTGCGAAATGGAGCGCGTGGCCGAGTTCGTGCCAGAACGCGCTGTAATCGTCATAGCCGCCCCGGGGCCTGATGACGAGATAGACCTCCTCCGGCACGCGAATCGAGGCGCAAAACGCGCGGGGGCTCTTGAGCGGGCGATCCTCGATGTCGAGGCGCACCCGGCCCTCCGCCGAGAGATCGAGGCCCATCGAGGCGCACACCTCCCGCGCCGAGGGTTCGATTTTCTCCGCCGGGAAAAGAGCGTCGTACTCGGAACCGCGAAAACAGAACTGCGCATCGTGGCGCTGCGCGGAAGAAAGCGGAACATCCATCCGGCTCAAGGCCTCTTCCATCGCCTCGGCGTAAAGCGCGCCGGTGCATTCCAGAAAACGCTGCATCTCGTCCCTGACCGGCTCAAGCTCATAGCGCTTCAGAGCCGCCATCATCCCCAGGTAGCCCTCGAACTCCAGGTCATCGGCCATCCTGTGGGTCGCGCGGTGAATCTGCTCCAGAAATACGTTCTTCTCCGCCAGGGCCTCACAGCGGGCGTTTTCCAGAAAAGTCCGCTTCTCGCGGTTCGATTCGTTCAGGAGCGCGACGGCGCTTTGCCGGTATGGGATGGACTCGCCCTCGGGCGTTTCCACCGTCGTCTTGGTCTCGAACAAAAGCGCCCTCTCGCTCAACTCCCTGGTCGCGTTGCGTATATGGGCCAGGGTCAGGAAGCCGCGCAGTTCGGCCAACCTCAGGGACTCGACTTCATCGTCCGCCGAATCGGCGAGGGAGGTAAGTGTCTCGATGTTATCGCGGGTGAAAAGGTCGGCGTATTCGGCGAAAATCTCGCTCAGGCGCACATCTTCCTTGAGGCCCGCGCCGACCTCGTACCACTCCTTGCGTGACTCTCCGAGGAACTCCTCGGCGCGGGTACGGATGCCAGCCAGGCGCATGGGAATTATATGACCGGCCGGGTGAACCCGCGCGGCAAGACGATGATGCCGGAAGTATCGGAGACGGCGCCGGGGTAGGAATCGGCCTCTTCAATCACCACTGATGCGCCCGCTCCGATCTGGTTGAACCTGTCGACAATCGCTTTATCAAGCTTCGCCCCGGCTCCGATGCGGGTGTGATCCATGACGATGGAATCGACGACCTCCGCTCCCTTTTCTATGATCACGCCGCGGCCGATGACGGAGCGCTCGATCCGCGCCCCCATAATCTGGCATCCTTCTCCGATGAGGGCGTTACCCACCCGGGTGGATACGATGCGGCTGCCCGGCCCCGGGTAGGCGCTGGTGTGAATCGGCCAGTCGGGGTTGCCCAAATCGAGGCGCGGCGCTTCTCCCAGGAGATCCATCTGCGTCTCCCAGTAGCTCTTGATGGTTCCCACGTCGCGCCAGTAGCCCCTCTCCTCGGTGGGCCTCACGCCCGGAATATCGTTTTTCATGAAATCATAAGCAAAGAGTTTTTTGCGCTCGCCAAGCAGAGCGGGGATGATGGTGCGACCGAAGTCGTGCTCCCCCTCGCGCGCCGCATCGCTGATGAGCGCATCCATCAGCACCTGGGAGGAAAACACATAATTCCCCATGGAGCATAATGCACGCGAGGGATCGCCCGGCATGGGCCGGGGGTGGACGGGTTTTTCGTCGAAACGCTCCACCCGGCCCGTTTCGTTCACGGCCAGCACGCCGAATTCCCGGGCGTCTTCGACCGGCGCGGGCAGGGCCGATATGGTCGCGTCCGCCCCGCTTTCGAGATGGAAGCGAACCATCTGGCTCACGTCCATGCGGTAGATGTGGTCCGCCCCGAACACCAGGACGATGTCGGGCGCATTGTCGGTCACCAGGTTCCTGTTCTGATGGATGGAATCGGCCGTCCCCTTGAACCAGAATTCCCCTGCGCGCTGCTGCGGCGGGACGGCCGTTACGAAATTTTTCCCGAGCGTCCCGCTGATGTTCCACGAGCGCCGCAAATGCTCGATCAGCGATTGCGCCAGATACTGCACAAGCACATAAATGGACTGATAGCCCGAGTTCACCAGATTGCTCAGCACGAAGTCGATGATGCGGTATTTCGAGCCGAACGGCACGGCCGGCTTGCCGCGCGCGACCGTCAGGGGGCGAAGCCTGTTTCCGGCGCCGCCCGCCATGACGAAGGATATGACTCTGGGATCGCGTGAATCCAAGCTCTGGCTCCTTTGTCCGATTCGTCTCAACGCGTCTGCGGGCGCATCGCCTTCTCGTACAACTCGACATAGCGGGGCGCGACGCCGTCCCAGCCGGAATCCTTCTCCATCGCGTTGCGCATCATCATACGCCAAAGCCCCTGATCCAAAAACACCCGGCAAATTTCCTCCATCCCAGCGAGAAATTCGGCCGGGGCGAACTGATCGTAATGAAAGCCGGTGTCGGCATCCCGGTCGGGTATGGGTGACGAGGAAACCGAATCCGCAAGCCCCCCGACCCGCCGCACGTAAGGCAGGGCGCCGTAGCGCATGGCGTATAACTGGTTCAGGCCCGAGGGTTCATAGCGCGAGGGCATGAGCAGGACGTCACCCCCCGCGTACATGCGGTGAGAGAGCGCTTCGTCGTAGGCGGGCACGAAGGCCATCCGGCCCCGGTGGGACGAGGCGGCCTCGGCGAGTCCTTTTTCCAGCTCCTCCTCCCCGGTTCCCAGGATGGCCAGGCTTATGCCTGAATCCATCAGCTCATCCATCGTTTCGAGAATCAGGTCGATTCCCTTCTGATGCGCCAGCCGAGAGACGACGACGCACAAGGGCCCCCCCGCGTCCGGGTCCAGCGCCAACTCCGCCTGAAGCGCCGCCTTGCACTTCGCCTTGCTATCCGGGTGCGCGCTCGAGAACGGCGCCGGAATGTGCGGGTCGGTCTCCGGGTTCCAGACCGCATCGTCGATGCCGTTCATGATGCCGAACAATGAGTTTTTTCTGAGAGCGACCACCCCTTCGAGCCCCTCTCCCTGCTCTTCCGTCAGCATCTCCTGCGCATACCGCTCGCTCACAGTGGAGAAGACGTTGCTGAACAAAATGCCGCCCTTCATGAAACTCACGTCGCCGTGAAACTCGAGTCCCTCCATGCCCATCACCTCATCAGGCAGGCATGTATGCGCAAAATCATCCGGGTGGAACCGGCCCTGATACGCCAGGTTGTGGATGGTGAAAACGGTGGAGACTCCGCTCCATTTCTCATCGTCCGCGCGGCGGTATTCCAGCAAGGGCGGAATCAAGGCGCTTTGCCAGTCATGGCAATGGATGAGGGAAGGATAGGCTCTTTCATGCTCCATGTGGGAGAGCGCGCCCCTTGCGAAGCGGGCGTAGCGCTCCGCATTGTCGGGGAACGGCCCGCGCGCGTCCCCGTAGAATCCGTCCCTATCGAACAGGTCATCCGCCGCGACGAGTCTGACCGAAACGCCCTCGTGTTCGAGAGAGAATATCTCGTAGTGAGCATCGGAAAAGACATCTGAGACCTGTCCGGGAGGCTCAATTTCATATTCCCGAAAAATGGAGCGGTACGCAGGCAGATAGACGCAGACCTTGTGGCCCATCCGCCCCAGGGCCAAAGGCAGCGCGCCGATGACGTCGCCCAGTCCGCCCGATTTGGCGAAAGGGAACATCTCGCTCGCCACCATAGTGATTTCGATTGGCTTGTCCGTCATTCCGCCTGCCCCTGTGTTCATCCGTTCCTCGCTTTGGCGTTGCACGCCGTCCATACTCGAAGCCTTCGGCAATCTATACATGAATCATAACGCCTATGTTACAATCGAATGAAGGATTCATGAAAAACCCATGGAGGTTCCATGCGGTATCTGGTGCGCGGAAAAGTCATCGAGGGCAAAGGCGCGGCTTTGCTAAAAGCCATCGAGTCCGGTGAACTCGGGCGCGGCTCCATTGCGCACCAAACTTTCCTGAAGTGCATGAAAAAGGCGCGTCTCACCAAGGAGGGCCAGGTTCGCTGGCTCGAGGTCTGCTACTGCCGCGAGGCGTTCGGGCCGGGTTATGAGTTGTATGAGGAACTACCCTACTGGGAGGCGTATTTCGAGGAAATCGACGTGCGCTTCGCCCGGAAACCGGAGGATTGCGAGGGCTATCCCGTCTGCGGGGATTGCGACTGCACGGCAAAGCTCGAATCGAAACTCGAAAAACTGGGCGGCCCCTTCTTCAAGCACCTGAAAGAAACCGCCTCCTCTCCATCCTCACCCTGAACCGGCCCAGCGCGCACGACCCTGGCTTTTCGTGAGTTTCCACCTGTCATGAATCCACAGGTACTGCTCCGGACCTTTTCGAATAAAATTTTCCGTCTCCTCGTTCACGGTTTTCGTGAGCCTCTCGATTTCTTTCTTTGCGCTTGGCGCGTTCATGTCGGGCGTTATCGGCTCGCTCAGCAATATTTCGTAACGGCGGTCATCGCCTTTTCTCAGGCAAGAGATCAGGACGAGGGGCCGGTTGTATAAAACTGCGAGCGCGGCGGGGGCGGGCGTCGTCCTGGCGGGCTTGCCGAAGAACGGCGCGTCGATTCCGTCGCCGCCCGCGTTCTGATCCGCGAGAATCGCCACCGAGCGGCCCTTGCGCAGCGCCTCGCGCAGATGGAAGAAAGCGTTTTTCTTGGATAATATCTCCTGCCCGGAGGATGCGCGCATTTCATACAGCGAAGCTTCGAGCTTCCGGTTGTCCAGGGGACGTACGGGGACTGTGAGCGGAATCCCCGCCAGTGCGCCGGCATGGGCGAGGAATTCCCAGTTCCCCAGATGCGGCACGACGAACACGCAGCCGCCCGCATCCTCGTGAATTGCCCGCACCTTATCTATTGTCTCTTCTGCGCCGTCCACGATATCGCGCACCGTTTTCTCTGCGCGCCGCAAATCGAAATGGGTGAGAAACTTCGCTCCCTCCAGACAGGTGAGTATGAACGAACGGCAACTGCGCCTCGCCAGAACCAGGCGCTGCGCCTCGTCGAGTTCGGGAAACGCGATGCGCAGGTTGGCGCGCGCGATGCGCCTTCTCCTCGGAGCGAACCGGAATATCGCCTCCCCGACTATGACGGAGAACGCACGGCAGACCCCGTAGGGGAGCATGCGAATCAGCCTCAAAACCGAGATGATCAGGGCGTATTCCACCCATTGGTGAAATGCGCCCTTGTCTTTGCTGCGCTTTCTCCTGGTGGACTCTGTGGGTTTGCTCACGGCGCGGCGACGATGGTCGCGGAGGATTGCCCGCCGATGCCGTGGCTCAGGGACAAGAACGCGGCCCCCGCGACGGCGCATTCCACGGTGGGGATGTGGAGGGCATCGAACGCGTCGTCTTTGCGCTCGAAACCGGGCGTGGGCGGAAGGCGGCCGTCTTTCAAGGCGCAGAGCCCCAGCACGATATCGGCCAAATCGCTGGCTGAGCCCATGTGTCCCGTATAGGGCTTCCAGCCGGCAAGCGGAACCGGGTCCTTCACCTGATCGCTGAATTCCAGCAAGGCGGACAATTCACCTGCGTCTCCCCGGGGCGTCGCGCTCCCGTGGGGAAGGATGAAAGCCAGATCATCGGGTTCTATGTCCGCCTCGGCCACCGCCGATTCCACCGAATGGCGCACCGCGCCGGTTGGAACGGGAATATAGCGTTCAGTGGAGTATTCCTGGCAATTCGCCGTTCCCATCACGCGGCCCAGGGGCTTTGCGCCACGCGCTCGGGCGGATTCGGCGCTCTCGAGCACCAGGGCGGCGGCGCCCTCTCCGGGAAAGAATCCATCGCGCCTCTTGTCGAAAGGCCGGAACGACGCCGCGCCCTCTTTCGCCTGGGAGAGAATACCCAGGCCGTCTAGTTCCAGGAGCACCATGGGGTGCGCCCAGCTACCGCAGCCCACGACCAGGCCGACGTCGGCTTCGCCAAAGCGGAGCACGCGATCGCAGTTTTCGAGCGCCTGCGCGCCGCAGGAAGAAAGACTGGAAAAACTGCCATTCGGCCCCATAAATTCGTACATGGACGATAAATAGCTGAAAAGATTGTTGGGCAGGCCTTCGAGCAGGTAAAAAGGACTTACCCTGTGGAGCGCCGCCTCGTTAAGCAAGGCGGGTTCCGGCGCCTCCCACGCATCGCCTGCCGTCTCCTTGAGCGCCGCGTAGAAATCCACGTAGCCCACTCTCGTGAAATCGCCTGAACCGACGTAGAGGGATTTTCTCTCAGGCGACACCTCGCCCATATCGAGTCCGGCGCAAGCCACCGCCTCGGCGGCGGCGTGAAGCCCCAGGATGGAGCTTCTGTTCAGGAACTTCCGCTGGCTCGCGAGTTTGGGCGGCACCTCGGGCGGGTCTTCATGGCCGGAAACGACGCCGTGGTAGGCGAAATTACCCGGAAGAGACGCATTCTCCTCGCTCGGATGGTGGTCGACCCCGCATTTTCCGGCGCGGAGCGATTTCCAGTTCTCCCCTGCGCTCCCGCCTATGGCGGTCAACAGCCCCACGCCCGTTATCCATACTTCTTCGCCTCGCATCGCTCATTCCGCCTAACTCAACCGAACTTCGCGTCTTAAAATACGAAAATGATGGCGCTGCTCCTCGGGGTCTTCATAATCCGCAAGCGGCGCCACCTTTCCGGCAAAATCGGCGACCACCCGGCGCTCCCCCTCCACGGTGGCCACTCCCCTGAAATTATTGAGTCCTTCTTCCTCTCCACGCGCCTCCACGTTCAGGAGAACCTGATCCCCCGGAAAGGCGAATCCATAGTACCTGACGCTCCGGACCTTTTCCAAAAGAATCCACCGGTTGAAATCCGAACCCGCCGCCTCCAGCCAGCCCGCAAGCTGAACCAGCGCCTCGAATATCAGCGCGCCCGGCATAACGGGGAACCGGGGGAAGTGATACTCCAGAAAATCCTCGCTCATCGTAATGTTCTTCACCCCCTGGATGGAGACACCCGCCTCCCACGCCGTCACCCTGTCCACAAGCATGTATCTCAAATCACCGCCCCCTAATCCGCCTCTTCCGGCGCGTCCTCACCCAGGAGAATCACCTGGGCCACCGCCAACTCCAGCGTATGGCTCAGTGAAACGGTGAACCGGGTGATCTTCTTGCGCGCGCTCATCCGCTCCATCGAACCGCTCAGTTTTAGCGTGGGCTTGCCCGAAGCCGCCGATTCCACCTCAATCTCGCGCAGGCGGCCCCTGCCGCCCAGCCCGCCCGGTTCGGAAATGCCGAGGCCGAAGGCCTTGAGGCAGGCTTCTTTCGCCGCGAAGCGGGCCGCGAAATGGGGATATGGGTTACGGCGCTTCAGGCAATACGCCCGCTCGGCATCGGTGAAAACGTCCTCACCGAACGCCTCGTGGCGCTCGTAGGCTTCCTTCAGGCGCGCCACCTCCACCAAATCCACCCCCTGGTACAGCCGCATCCTGAATTTCCCCCGCCCTAGCCGGTGAGCAGGCCGCCGTCCACGGCTATCGCCTGGCCGTTGATATAATCCGATTCCGCCGACGCCAGGAACACCACGAGCCTGGCCACGTCCTCCGGCTCGCCGAAGCGGCCCGCCGGTATGCGCCCCATAATCACGTCACCGCCCTTCTCGCGCACGCGCTCGCTCATGTCGGTGACGATCATGCCCGGCAAAATGGTGTTGAACTGGATGCCGCGTTTACCCATCTCGGCGGCGCAGGCGCGCATGAAGGCAATGATACCCGCCTTGGCGGAAGCGTAGTTCGTCTGACCGGCTCCCCCCGAGACCCCCATGACGGAGGAAATGCTGATCACCTTGCCGGAGCGCTTTCTGAGCATGATCTCGCCTGCCGCCTTCGTGCAGTGGTAGGCGCCGTCCAGGCTCACGCCGAGCACCTTGCGCCAGCCCGCGGGCTTCATGGTGAGCAGCAAGCCGTCCTGAATGACGCCCGCGTTGTTCACCAGGATGTCGAGCGTACCGAAATCCGCCTTCACCTTCTCGAACATCGCCGTCACGTCTTCGAAAGAGGAGACGTCGGCCCGGTAGGTATTCGCCTGCCCGCCGGCCGCCTCGATTTCCCCCTTCACCTCCTCGGCGGCCTCCGCCGAGCGGCTGTAGTTAATCGCCACCGAAGCGCCCGCCTCGGCCAGCGCCGTGCAGCAGGCGCGACCGATGCCCCGACCGCCCCCGGTCACCAGCGCAATTTTTCCGCTCAAATCGATTTTCATTCTGGATCACCTTTCTTCTGGGTTGCTAAGCCGCCTTGCTCACGAGGAGTGTGGCGTTTTGTCCGCCGAAACCGAAGGAATTCGTGATGGCGGCGGGCACGGGCATCTCTCTCGCCCCCTCGGCCACATAGTCGAGATCGCACTTCGGGTCCGGGTTCTCCAGATTCGCCGTAGGATGCACGATGTCGCGCGCCACGCTCAAGGTCGTGAAGATAAACTCGGGCGCGCCGCAGGCTGCGATCAAATGCCCGATCATGGATTTCGACGAACTCACCGCCAGCGCATCCGCCCGCGCGCCGAACACCTCGCGAATCGCCCTGGACTCGACCGGATCGTTCAGTTTCGTGCCCGTGCCGTGCGCATTGACGTAGGCGACGTCACCGGGCGTGAGACCCGCATCCCCCAACGCCTCGCTCATCGCGCGAACGGCTCCGCGGCCCGCCGGGTGCGGGGCCGTCACCTGATGAGCGTCCATACTCGCCCCGTAGCCCGCAAGAACGGCGCAGGGCGCAGCTCCCCGCTTGCGCGCATGGGCTTCTGATTCGAGAACCACCACGCCTGCCCCTTCGCCCACAGCGAGTCCTGTGCGTTTCCTGTCGAACGGGCGGCAAACGGGAACTTTCGATTCAGACGCCGCTCCCAGCAGGAGGAATATGGCCATTCCGACAGGATGGATCATCGAATCTGCCCCGCCGCAAAGAACCACGTCCGCCTCACCCCTGCGAATCATTCGCATCCCGAGTCCTATCGCCTGTCCCGCCGCCGCACAGGCGGAGGTGATGGTGCCGGTGGGGCCTGCGAGTTCGAACCACTCCGCCATCTTCGACGTCGCCCGCTCGGGCGGGTTGTTGAAGTAACCCGATTCTTGCGTCATCTCGAGTTCTCTGGCGAAACGCACGGCGTCGAATCCGTTTTCGGGGTCCGCCCAGGCCGCAAAATCCTCCAGCCGGTAGCTGCTCAAACCGGTTCCCATCACCACGCCCGCGCGTTCGGGCGCGTAATCGCCGGGGCGCATCCCGGCGTCCGTCATCGCACTTTGCGCGGCGTCGAGCGCGAACAACACCCTGCGCTCCCCCTCGCCTGCGTATTCCTCGGGCAATCTCTCCCTGATGGCGCGGAGCGACTCCTCGGTGACCTCGCCGGCGCCCGCGATGGGCAACGCCTTCGCGTCGAAAGACGCAATCGGCGCGAGTCCCGATTCACCGGCAAGCGCACGTCGCCAGCAAGTCTCCACGTCTGCGCCCAGTGAGGTCACTATGCCGAGTCCGGTGATGAATACCTGCGCGCTCATGCCGTCTCCTCGAGCGCCAGCCAGCCGTAGCTTTTGAAGCGCTCCTTGAGACCGTCAGGATCGTCATTGGGAAAATGGGGATAGACGAACCGCTCCGCCCTGGCTACGGGAACGCCGTCTTTCTCGATTCTCGCACGGCACAGGCTCGCCCGTTCGTTCGTATCGATTATCTCGCCATGGATCTCCACGGACGCTCCGGGGCGCAGATCGCTCACCACCTCCACGTCGTCGATGAGCGAAATGACGCAGGAGGTCTTGAAATCATACGTGCAGATCACGAGCCACCCCGTAATCTGCGCCATCGCTTCTATCAAGATAGAGCCGGGCACGCGGGGGGCGCGCCGGAAATGGGCGTTCAGATACGCTTCTGAAAGCGGAAACGTCTTGACGCCCACGATGCGTTCGCCGCGCACCATCTCCTTGATCTGATCGATATAGAGAAACCGCAATTTCCTGTTCTCCCGTCAAGCGTTCTTGCCCACCAAGAGAGCCGCGCATACGCCGTCGAACCCCTGGAGCAACACGAGCGCGTTTTCGAGTTCATCCCGCCCGGGACCACCCGCCGCATCGCGGAACAATCCGCCCTCCGCTGCGGAAGTGGGAGGCGGGGCGCCTACGGCCAGAGCTTTCATCGCCATGATCAGGTCCAGCACCGTGCTTCCTCCCCAAAGGTGGCCGAATACGCCCTTCGTCGCAAGCCCCCAAGGCTTGTGGCCGCCCAAAAGGGCGTGAATCGCTTGCGCCTCCGCGCCATCGGCCCTGGAATCTCCCTCCCCATAAATCACGAGCAGGTCCACTTTATCAGGCGTGAGAGCAGCGCTTGCGAGAGCGCCTTCGGCCGATGTTTGAACCGCTCGGGCGAGGCCGCCTCGTTTTTTGAGCGCACGAACAGAAGAATATCCTTTAAGCCAACCGAGTATTTTGGACCGGTCGATTTCCTCTGGCTTCTCGATGCGAATTACACCCGCGCCCTCGCCCAGACCCCCCGCCTGGGGCCAGACGCCGCGCCGCTGCGCGCGGGCCAGCATGCGGGCGGAAACCACCCCGCTCACGCCGGCGCAAAGAGCGAGTCTCGCCTTGCCTGTACCTATGGAGTCCGCCGCCTCGCAGGCGGCGCGCGCCGCCGCCTCCGGGCCTGCGCTGAAAACGGCGTTCTCGCCCCGCCACCTGTGCTGAATCGCGGCCTGGCTGAAACCTATCGCGTTCACCATGCTCAACGGCCAAAGCGGAGGGATGGTGTCCATCCCCTCGCTGAAGAAATGCACGAGGTCCACTCGATCTCTCGAGTCTCTCACCGCGCCCAACAAATCGTCTTTCCCCGGATCGACCGAGTCCATCCCTGCGAAAAATGCGATTTCTTCCTCTTCCATCTCCGAAACGGCAGGGGTGCCGGTCACCAAATCGTGAACCGCCGCCAGGAGCATATGGGTATGATGACCCATGGTTCTCGCCGCGCGGCGGTCCGCCCCGACCGATTCGGGGTCGATTCGTGCGCACCGAGCTGTTTCGATGGGAGGAAAACCGGTGAGTTCGGGGTCCGTGTCCAAAGCGAGTAGGGAACGCCCCGCGCAAAGGGCCTCCCAGGCGGGCTCGACCCCTCGCCCCGCCGCCGTTACCAGGCCGGCGCCGGTGATCGGAACGGGAGTGAACTTCACGCGATCTCGGGGCCGCCCAGACAAAGGCAGGCGTTCTGCCCGCCGAAACCGAAGCTGTTGGAGAGAGCCACGCGGTGGGCCTGCGCCCTTGTCTCGTTGGGCACGTAGTCGAGGTCGCACTTGGGGTCGCGGTTCTGATAATTGATGGTCGGCAGGATTTCCGATCGGCGCATTCCCTCCACGGCCAGAATCGCCTCGACGGCCCCGGCCGCGCCGATGGTGTGGCCGATCATGGATTTGTTGGAGCTGATCGGTATCTTCTCCGCGTGAGCGCCGAAGACTTCCTTGACGGCCCTGGTTTCGGTCGAATCGTTCTTGGGCGTCGAGGTGCCATGCGCGTTGATGTATTCGACCGCATCGGGCGCGAGCCGCGCGTCTTCAATCGCCTTTTTCATGGCGAACACCGCGCCCAGGCCCCTCGGGTGCATGTCGGTGATGCGAAACGCATCCGAGGAATCGCCGTAGCCGAGCACTTCGCCCAAAATTTCGGCCCCCCGCGCGCGCGCGTGCTCGTAGCTCTCGAGAATCATCGCGCCCGCGCCTTCCGACATCACGAAGCCGTTTCTCCTCCTGTCGAAGGGACGTGACGCGCTCTGCGGAGTTTCGTATCGCTCCACCAGCGCGGTGAGCAGGACGAAGCCGAGAAACCCCACATAGGTGATTGGCGCCTCGCAGCCACCCGCCACCATGACGTCGGCCTTATTGTCGCGGATGAGGCGCACGGACTCGCCTATAGCCTGCGCTCCCGCCGCACAGGCCGAGCAGATGGAGATCATGGGACCCCGGCAGTCGAAATCGAGAGCGACGACCGAGGTCGCAACGTCGGACTTTCTTCTGAAAAACGTCATCAGATCGTAGACGCCGCGGCTTTTGAGTCCCTGGATGTCCCACCCGCCCTGCAAGGGGTCGCTGCTATCGGGCTTCCAGAAGGGGAAGATGCGGAGCAATTCTTCGACCTGGGGGTGATCGCCGTGGGAGCCGAGCGCGACGCCGATTCGCCCTCGCTCGCTAACTTCACCCAGGCGCGCCGTCTGCGCCGCCTGGGATACGGCCACGCGCATCATGCGCACGCCCCGGGTGGAAAATTTATCGAGCCTGCGGCCCGCGCCGTTCTCCTGCGAGGCGATCCATTCATCATCCACCTCGCCGGCGATGCGGCAGGGCAGTTTTTCGGGGTCGAAGTGGCGCACTACGTCGATGCCCGAGCGCCCCTCGCGCGCGGCGTCGAACGTGGAGGTGACATCTCCGCCCAGAGGCGTCATCGCCCCGTATCCGGTGATCACGACCCGTCTGCCGCTACCGGCCATTCACATGTTCTCCCGGTAAAATGGCTTGGTTGAAGCAGTCCCTCAGGCGGAGAAGAGGCCTTTTTCCTCTTGCGTCCGGTTCAGCCAGTTCTGGACCACTTCATCACCGCTGGGCAAAGAGGCGGGCTCGTTCGTCTCGGCGCAGACGATGCGCGTTCCATCCTCGGCCTTCCAATCCGCCCCCGCCGGACTCTTCTCGGGCAGGCAGTTCAGCACGTCGCGCACAGCGCCCGCCAGCGTCTTCGGCGTTACGAGGGCCGGGAGCTCATCCACGGGGATACCCGGCTCCAGATCCGCCGCCGCCTCATGGAGGCGCAGCTTCAAGACCTCGACCCCTGTGTCCGTCACCTCGCTCTCCTCGTTGATGGCCACGCCTTCGCCGAACATCTCCTCCACGTGCTCCAGAACGAAGTTGCGCGCCATCTTGATGCCGAACACTTGTTCGAGGCGAAAGTTCACATCCAGAAAATCGAGCGACAAAACACCCAGATCATCCACCAGGGAACTGTCCGGCTCGATGGTTTCCTCGTCGATCCCCGTGGTGTGGGCGATCGCCTTTTTCACTTCTTCCAAAATCGTATCGTCCGATATCAGGTTTTGCGACATGGTTGTCCTCTGTAACGATCAAGCGCGTAGCACATCCTCGCGTATGGGTTCGCGTGAAAATTCCCTGCTCATTCAAGCGTATAGAACCAAGGAGAGTTGCGAAAAGCAACCTTCCCCGAGGAATCTCCCTCGTTCCATCACCCCGGGGGGCGGTTCAGCCGGTTGCTGAGCCCCCTGTCGACCACGAGAGTCTGTCCCCGGATGGAAGCCGCGCCGGCATCCGCGAGAAAATAGACCGATTCGGCCACTTCTTCCGGCGTCACGAAATAACGCTCCGGCAGCTCGGCCAACTCCGGCTGAATCATGCGCAGCGTCTTGAACGAATCCGTCTTCACAAGACCCGCGCAGACGGCGTTTACCGACACGCCTTTCCCCTCGAAACTCTCCGCCCAATGCCTGACCGCCGCCTCCATGGCCGCCTTCATGGGCCCCAGCGGGTATTCGGGGCTATAAAACCGGCTCCCCAGGCTCGAGATGAACACGACGGCCCCGCCCTGGCGTGAGAGCAGCGAAAGCGCTCCCTGCAGACAGAAGACGTTGCCCAGAAAATTCGTCTCCACCAGGAGCTTGAGATCACGCTCCAATAGCTTCTCCCAAGGCTTGAAGGGCGCGCGCGCCGCGTTCAGGATGAGCGCGTCGAGCCGCCCGAACTCCTCTTCCACCTGCGCGAACATGGTTTTGACGGCGTCTTTCTTCGAAATGTCGGCCGGGATGGCGACCGCACGGCTACCGGCGGCTTCGGCCTCCCGGCAAAGCTCGCCCGCCATCCGGGCGGATCTGCCTTTGCCGTCCCTGTGATTCAGGACCAGGTGCGCGCCCTCTCGCGCGAAGCGCCTCGCAATGGCTGCGCCAATGCCCCGCGCACCGCCCGTCACCAGAACCACCTTGTCCTTCATTCCCGCCGATTCGGGGGTGTTCATAACTGATCCCTCACGTTCAACCGCATCCGGCCCGCTCCTTAACGCCACTTCTTCGAATGAAGGAAGATCCCTCCATCTGCCGGAATGGCCCGCAGGCTGAAAATTTATATCCCACGGACGCGCCTCCATCAAACGCCGCAGGACAATCCCCGAAATAAAGGATTGAATCCCCACCTGAGACCTCATACAATGGTCGTCTTTCTTTTTCCTTGGATTCATACTGCGGCACAGGGGGGACAAACAAATGGAATATCTCGATATCAAGGAAACGCCGAAACTCAGAGACCCCGCTCTGCTCATGGCTTTCGCGGGCTGGAACGACGCCAGCAGCGCCGCCACGACCGCCGCGAGTTTCATCACCGAGAAAATGGGGGGTTCGGAATTCGCCCAAATCGATTCCGACCCCTTCTATAATTTTCAGGACATGCGGCCCCATGTGAGCCTTGATGAGGACAGCCGCCGGAAAATCACCTGGCCCTCGAACACGTTCTACGCCTGCGAGACGCCGAACCTCGAACACGACGTGGTGGTGTTTCTGGGCGTGGAGCCTCATCTGCAATGGGGGCGCTTTTCGAAACTTATTCTGTCCATGGTGCGCGAATGCCGGGTGCGTATGGCCGTGACGGTAGGCGCCCTGCTCGCCGACGTCTATCACCGAAACCGCGTCCGGATCACCGGCACCTCCACGAACCCGGACCTTGCTTCTCAACTCGGCCTCAAACCCTCGCGCTATGAGGGACCCACCGGAATCGTCGGTGTACTGAACAATCTGTTCCGCGACGAAAGCCTCCCCGCCGTGAGCGTGTGGGCGAACGTGCCCCACTACGTGAACGTGACGCCCAACCCGAAAGCGGCGCTCGCCCTGGTGGAGCGGCTCGGTGACTTCCTCTCCTATCCCCTCAACCTCTCCGAACTCGAAGCGGGCGCGCATGAATTCGAGGAGAAAGTCGATGAGGCGCTCGAGAAGAACAAATCGGTGAAAGATTACGTGGAACAACTCAAACTCAGAGACGACGGCTTTGACGAGGAAACCCAGCCGGGCGAGCTTCCCTCGGGAGATGATCTGGCCAGGGAACTGGAGCGCTTCCTGAGAAACCGGGGCGCCGATGAGGACGCGTCCAGGGATAACTAGCTGAAAAATTCCTCGCCCGATACGGACGATGCGCCCGGCACCACCAAGATAATTGCGAGGCGCGACTAAGCGGACCTCCAGCGATTCAGTATGACCTCTTTCACCAGGTTCCTGAGACCCACGGCATCCACCGGCTTCGGGAGGCAATGCGCTGCGCCCACCTCCAGAATACGCTTGCGTTCGTCCCCGTCGACGCCGCCGAGCGCCAGGACGACTGTTTCGCCGCCGGACTCACCCTGCTTGATCTGACGGCACACCTCATAACCATCCACGCTTGAATGATTCAGGTCGAGTATCACTACGTCCGTATGCGCAGCGGAATATAGAACGCCGGCCCGAAACCCGTCGTGCGCCACCGCAATGTCATAGCCCGGCTCTTCGAGCGAGAGCGCTTCTTTGAGAGAGTCGGCGAGCCCCAGGTCGCCGTTCACGATCAGCACCCGGGGAACGCCTCCCTTCTCCGGGAATGGGTGGGGCATGTCGCGTGATTCCAGGAAAGCGAGGAGCGCCTCTTTTCTGACCCTTCTATGGCCTCCGGGCGTTCGGTAAGCACGCAGCCAGCCCTTGTCTATCCAGTTCTGAATCGTGACCGGCGTGACGTCGCAGATTTCCGCCACCTCGAACGTGGTGAACACATTCTTTTTGGACAATTTTTCCGCGCTGGACAATGGCCGCCCCCATTGTGGCAAAGAACATGATGCAGTATGGACCTGGATTTGAATGTACCATGCGAAATATGCCGCAGTAGATTTCTCGCATATTGTTCTCCTCTTTTCAACCGGCGCAAGCCACTCATTGGCATGGAAACGCCTCCTTGCAAGCTCATGGGTTCGAGAACGTTGAATTTCAATGGTCTCGACATATACTCTGGACACCATCACCTGCAAAAGCGGTTTCGGGGTAGAAGGAGAAAATGAAATGACTGCCGGGGATAAGCAAGAATGAGAGCCGTAGTTCAGCGCGTGCGTGAGGCCTGCGTCCGGGTGGATTCCGATGTCGTGGGAGAAATCCGGGGCGGACTCCTCGTTTTTCTGGGGGTCGGACGTGCGGATAACGAGAAAGACGCCGATTTCCTCGCCGAGAAGATATCGAACCTGAGAATATTCGCCGATGAGGCGCAGAAGATGAACCTCTCGCTTCTCGACTCGGGCGGAGCGATGCTCGTCGTCAGCCAGTTCACCCTGCACGGCGACTGCCGAAAAGGGAGGCGCCCCGCCTTCATCGCCGCGGCTCCGCCCGAGCAGGCGGAGCCTCTCTATGAACGGTTCGTCGCTCAGGTCGAAAAACTCGGGCTCCGCGTCGCGGCGGGCCGATTCGGCGCGATGATGGAGGTATCGCTCGTGAACGACGGCCCCGTCACCCTGCTCCTCGACTCGAGGGGTGCGTTCTAGTGGCCCTCAGAAACGCAGACGTGCCGCTTCTCAAGGAGAAGCTCGACGCGCTCGCCCGCACCTATCACGACGCCTATCTCGCCACCGACCCGCTCGGAATCGCGCACGCCTACCAGGGGGCGCGGGATCGCGAGGTCGCGGCGTTTCTGAGCGCATCGCTCGCCTTCGGCAACGCCGCCGCCATACGGATGAGCGTAAAGCGCATCATGGAGCGGCTCGGCCCACGGCCGGCCGCCGCGCTGCGCCGCTATGACCCGAAAAAAAGCGCGTGCCTCTTCGAAGGCCTCTACCACCGGTGGGTGGGGCCGGAGGCCATCGGAGTCTTCGCCCAGGCGATCGGGGCCGCGCTCAGGAGGGAGGGTTCTCTCGAAGCATTGTTTCTCCAAGGCTACCGCCCAGATGAGGAAACCCTCCAGGGGGCGCTCATCAGATTCAGGGAGCGCCTGCTTCGCACCCTACCCTCCACTCGTTCGAGTACAGATGTCGAGCGCGGCATCCGCTATCTCCTGCCGGATCCTGCGAGCGGCAGCGCGTGCAAACGGCTCCACCTGTTCCTCCGGTGGATGGTGCGGCCCGACGACGGCCTGGACCTGGGGCTGTGGAAAGGACCGAAAACGCACCAGCTCATCATACCGCTCGACACCCACATCGCGCGCATCGGGCGCCTTTTGGGACTCACCGACAGAAAAACGCCCGACCTCAAGATGGCGCTCGAGATCACCAGCAACCTGAAGCGCATCGACCCGGACGACCCGGTGCGCTACGATTTCGCCATCTCAAGGATGGGTATCCTCAAGCATTGCCCGAGCAAGCGAAACGTAAAACTCTGCGCGGGCTGTCCCCTGCAGGACGCCTGCCGCTACTGGAGGCGTCTGCCCAGGCCCAGAAAAGACGCCGCGTTGCAGGCGCGCGGATGAGCGGCGGGGGCGGTTGCCGGGGCGCAGACCCTGGGATACCTTGCCACCGACACTGATTCGGGAGATCCATCACGTGGCGACGAACATCGAAAACATCGCACTGACGGCATGGGCGGAAGCGCAAAAAAGCCCACTCGACTTCACCGGCCTTACCGCCTGGCTGAAAGGAAGGGGCTTCGAGGTTCACCTCGACATGGATACGGCCCGGATGGCGGGAGAGGAGACCGGGCTGCCCCGCGAAGAAGTCGTCAGGCGCGCCGATCTGGTTATCGTCTTCGGCGGCGACGGCTCCATGCTGCGCACCGCCCACAACATCGGGGAGGAATCTCCCCTGCTTTTGGGCATCAACACCGGGCATCTGGGCTTTCTGGCCGACATTCCCCAGGCCGAGCTCTACCCCGCGCTCGAGAGGATTCTGGTAAAAAAGGAGTTTTCCACCGAATCGCGCATGCGGCTCGGCGCTTCGGTGCGGAAAAACGGGGGTGCGCCGCCCGCGCTGTCCGATTCGCTGAACGACATCGTGCTCACCACCGGGCCACTGGCGCGCATGGTCGAATACGAGGTTCAGTTGGAAGGCCGGCATCTGGGCTATTTCCGGGCGGACGGCCTCATCGTCGCCACGCCGACGGGCTCCACGGCCTATTCGCTCTCCGCGGGCGGGCCGCTCGTGCTGCCCGATCTGAACGTGATGCTCATCAACCCGATATGCCCGCACACGCTCAGCAACCGGCCCATCGTCGTCCCCGCCGAGGCGGAACTGGAAATCACCATCTTCCCGGATACCGAAGCGGAGGGCCGAGAGGTTCTACTCACGCTCGACGGCTTTCCCGGGTGCGAACTCGAAGCCGGCGATTCGGTGAAAATCAGGAAAAGCCGGACCCCCGTGCGGATCATCAGGCCCAAGGGGGCGGATTTCTTCGAAACCCTGCGGGAGAAACTCCTGTGGGAGACCCACCCGCGCGGCGGGCGGAAAACTTAAAACCCCGATGCTCCGCCTCCTCAAGATCACGAATTTCGCCATCATCGACGACCTGGAAATCGCCTTCGGCCCAGGCCTGAACGTCTTGACGGGCGAGACGGGCGCCGGAAAATCCATCATCTTTGACGCTCTCAACCTCACCCTGGGCGCACGCGCAGGCGGTGACCTCGTTCGGGCGGGCGCGAAAGAGGCGATCGTCGAATCGCTTTTCGAAATACCCGACACCGCGGGCGGCCTCGCGGCCCGCTCCCTGCTCGAAGACGCAGGCGTGGAGATCGAGGGCGGCGAACTCATCGTGCGGCGACGGGTGGCGGAGACCGGCAGAAGCCGCATTTACTTGAACGGCGTCCTGGGCACGGCGTCGCTGCTCTCCCGTGTGGGCGAGCGCCTCGTAAACATCCACGGCCAGCACGCGCACCAAAGCCTCCTGCGCCCCGCATCCCACCTGGGGCTTCTGGATGATTTCGCGCAAACGAGCGGGGAAAGTGCCGCCTTGGGCGAGATGGTGCGCAATCTGAAAACCGCCGAAGAAAGGCTAGGAGCGCACAGAGAGGGCGTGCGCGAGCGTGCCCAGAGGGCGGACCTCCTGCGCTTTCAGGTGGAAGAGTTGGAAAAAGCCGCGCTGCGCGCTGGCGAACTCGTGGAGGTCGAGGCCGAATTGCCCAGGCTCAGAAACGCGGGCCGCCTGATAGAGGGCGCCGCCTCGCTCTATGAGCGGCTCTACGAGGCGGAAGGGTCGGTTGTCGAGAAAACGGGTGAAATACAGCGCGAACTCGAAGGCATGGCCGATCTCGACCAATCCCTGGGCACTCTGGCGGAGGAAGCCGCATCCGCTCAGGCGCAGCTTGAGAGCCTCGCCGATTCGCTCCGCGACTACGCGGAAGGTATCGAGCACGACCCCGAACGCCTCGAAACCCTGGAGGCCAGGCGCGCGCTGATACGCGAGATGATCAGGAAATACGGGAGCGATGAGACGGAATGCCTCGCCTATCTCAAGGAAAGCCGCGAGCAACTCGCCGCGATTTCGGATGAGGAGGGAACCGAAGCGCGCCTCGTGGCGGAGCGTGATTCGCTCCGGACCGACCTCGCAAAATCCGCCCTCGCGCTGTCCAAGAAAAGGGCGCGCGCCGCGACAAGTCTGGATGCGCGTACGGAAGAGGCGTTGGGTGAATTGAGTCTTACCGGCGCGAAATTCGAAACGCTCATCACACACTCAGAAGACCCCGAGGGCTTCATCGAAGTGGACGGGCGCGCGGTGGCCGTCCGCGCCGACGGCGTCGACCGCGCGCAATTTCATTTCTCGCCCAACCCCGGTGAGCCGCCAAGGTCATTGAGCCGGGTCGCCTCGGGCGGCGAGCTATCGCGGCTGATGCTTACCCTGGAATCAGTATTAAGGCGCGCCGACCTGATCCCCACCCTCATCTTCGACGAGGTGGACGCAGGGGTCGGCGGGGCCGTGGCCGAAGTGGTGGGAAGAAAGCTCAAAGGCGTATCGGCGAGCCATCAGGTGCTCGTCGTCACCCACCTGCCCCAGGTCGCGAGCCTGGGTAATCGGCATTTCCGGGTGGAAAAGCACGTCGAAGGCGATCGCACGCAGACGCGCGTCGAACTTCTCGATGACGATGAGCGCGTGGAGGAGATCGCCCGCATGGGAACGGGGCTGGAGATCACTGACGCCGCGAGAGAGCACGCGCGCGAGATGCTCGAAAAGGCGGAGTGAAGGGACAGGCAACGTATTACGTTTCGAAATCACTCGCCCTTTCGGCGCAATTACTCGATCCCGTTTCCCGTGCGGCGGATGAGCTCTTGGAGCGCGGCCATGTTTTCGGCATGTCGCCTTTCCAAAGCCGCCATCGTTTCCGCGTGCCGCGATTCCATGGCCGTCATGGTTTCTGCGTGCAACTGCTCCCGCGCGCGCGAGGCCGCCTGCATCTGCCGGAGTCCGCTGAAGATCAGCAGGCATTGCGCGCCGCCGACGCCGAGCGCCACGACGGGCCCGGCAGACGTGGCCAGCAACATGTAGAATTGGTAATCGGTCATCTCTCCCCCACCTTTTCAGAATAGAAATTCAGATGGGTCTTTGAACATCCTCGCGCACAGTCAAGATACCATGCCCCCGCGCGAGCCGCCAAATCGCCGGGCACACCCGGAGGAACGCTCTACCGGCGGATGGAAGTGCTGACGGACGACCGAAGGGGGACCGGACAACCCGGAAGGGTTGTCCCCCGCTACGGGTGGAGTACTAAGTCCGATAGGACGCCGATTCGGAACCACTCTTACGGCGCAATTACTCGATCCCGTTTCCCGTGCGGCGGATGAGCTCTTTCAGCGCGGCCATGTTTTCGGCATGTCGCCTTTCCAAAGCCGCCATGGTTTCCGTGTGAGCCGCCATCGTTTCCGTGTGAGCCGCCATCGTTTCCGCGTGCCGCGATTCCATGGCCGTCATGGTTTCTGCGTGCAACTGCTCCCGCGCGCGCGAGGCCGCCTGCATCTGCCGGAGTCCGCTGAAGATCAGCAGGCATTGCGCGCCGCCGACGCCGAGCGCCACGACGGGCCCGGCGGACGTGGCCAGCAACATGTAGAATTGGTAATCGGTCATCTCTCGCCCCACCTTTTCAGGATAGAAATTCAGATGGGTCTTTGAATATCCTCGCGCACAGTCAAGATACCATGCCCCCGCGCGAGCCGCCAAATCGCCGGGCACACCCGGAGGAACGCTCGCCCGGTGGACGTAAGTGATGATGGACAACCACGGGGGGTTGTCCCTACGTGCTGCAAGGGACGCATAATATGTGAGGGGCGACCCCGATGAGGGGTCGCCACCTACAAGTAATTCTATTGCGCTACTTCCTCGCCCAGCTACTCGTCCTGGTACTGCTGGAGACTCTGGAGGACGGAGATGTCCTCGAGCGTCGTGGTGTCGCCGATTGTATCCGAGCCCGAGGCGATGTCGCGCAGGAGGCGGCGCATGATCTTGCCGCTCCGCGTCTTGGGCAGCGCGTCGGTGAAGCGCATGTAATCGGGCCGCGCGATGGCGCCGATCTCCTTGACCACCCACTCCTTGAGGCGCTTCTCCAGGGCGTCGTTCTTCCTGTTCGCGCCCTTCATGGTGACGAAGGCGGCGATGCACTCCCCCTTGATCTCGTGCGGGATGCCCACGCAGGCGGCTTCGGCCACGTCGGGGTTCGCCACGAGCGCGCTCTCGACCTCCATGGTGCCCAGGCGATGGCCCGAGATGTTGATGACGTCGTCCACCCGGCCCATGATCCACACGTAGCCGTCCTTATCCCTCCGCGCGCCGTCGCCCGTGAAGTAGCAGCCTTTCACGTCGCTCCAGTATTGTTTCTTGTAGCGCGCGTCATCACCCCAGATGGTGCGCAGCATGGAGGGCCAGGGTTTCCGGACGACCAGGAGGCCGCCGCCCTCGGGGCCTACGGATACGCCGTCTTTCGTCACGACGTCCGGCACGACCCCGAAGAAGGGAAGCGTGGCCGTACCGGGCTTGGTCGGCGTGGCGCCGGGCAGCGGCGTGATCATGATGGCGCCCGTCTCGGTCTGCCACCAGGTGTCCACGATGGGGCAGCGCTCGCCGCCGATGACCTTGTGGTACCACATCCAGGCTTCGGGGTTGATGGGTTCGCCCACCGTGCCCAGGAGGCGCAGGGAGGACAAGTCCCGCCCGTTGGGGTGATCGTCGCCCCACTTCATGAACGCGCGGATGGCGGTGGGTGCGGTGTAGAAGATGTTGACGCTGTATTTTTCCACGATGTCCCAGAAACGCCCGGGATCGGGGTGGTTGGGCGCGCCTTCGTACATCACCGACGACGCGCCGTTCAGCAGCGGGCCATAGACGATGTAACTGTGCCCCGTCACCCAGCCGATGTCCGCCGTGCACCAGTAGGTGTCCTCGTCTTTCAGGTCGAACACGTATTTCGAGGTGAGATACGTGCCGCACATGTACCCGCCCGTGGTGTGCATGATGCCCTTGGGCTTGCCCGTCGTTCCGCTTGTGTAGAGGATGTAGAGGGGGTGTTCGGAGTCGAGCCTGGCGGCGGGGCAATCGGTGGAGGCGTTTTCCATCAGGTCGTGATACCAGTGGTCGCGCCCCCGCTTCATCGTCACCTTGTTGCCCGTGCGCTTTAAGACGATCATCGTCTTGATCGACTTGGCGCCCTTGCACGCCTCGTCCGCGTTCTTCTTGAGCGGCACGATGTTCCCGCGCCGGAAACCGCCGTCCGCGGTCAGGACGGCCTTGGCGCGGCAGTCGTCGATGCGATCCCTCAGCGAGTTCGCACTGAAGCCGGCGAAGACCACGCTGTGCGGCGCGCCGATGCGCGCGCAGGCGAGCATGGCGATGGCCGCCTCGGGCGTCTGCGGCATGTAGATGATGACGCGATCGCCCTTGCGGATGCCGACGCTCCTCATCGCGTTGGCGAACTTGCACACTTCGCGGTGGAGTTCCTGATAGGTCAGGGTGCGCGAATCGCCCGGCTCGCCCTCCCAGATGAGGGCGGCCTTGTTCTTGCGCCACGTGGTGAGATGGCGATCCAGGCAGTTGTAGGAAATGTTGGTCTCACCGCCCACGAACCACTTGGCGTGCGGCTCGGTCCACTCCATGACCTTCCCCCACTTCTTGAACCAGTGGAAGTTGTTCGCCACTTTCGTCCAGAACCGAGAGGGCCTCTTGACGGACTCCTCGTACATCTCCCGGTACTGGGCCATGGACTGGATGTGGGCCTGCTTTGAAAAATCGCGGCTTGGCTTGAATACCCGTTTTTCCTGCAACAAGGTGTCGAACTGTTTGTCGTCGACCATGAGAATACCTCCCGGCTCGGTCAGGTGAAATCATATCGATGGCGATGTTCGCTATTGTTGGATATTCGCGCGGATTTCTCAAGTAGCCGTGCGGGGAAAGCGACAGGACGGATCAAACAGTGAGCGCCGCGCGCACCTCCCGCGCCGCGTGAGCAGGGTCGTCGGCCGCCAGGATCGCGCCGATGAGGCCGACTCCGTGCGCGCCTCTCTCGATACACGATGAAGCGTTCTCGGTCCCCACGCCGCCCAGGGCGTAGACGCGGCCGTTCGCAATTGCGAGTTCACGCTCGAACTTATCGAGACCAAGGACGGGGCCGGATGAGAATTTGCTGTTGGTGGGAAATACGGGACTCAGCGTGACGAAATCCGCGCCTTCTGAGATTGCGCGCGCCGCTTCTTCTCCCGAATGGGCGGAATAGCCGATGAGGCCCTTATAGCCTCCCGCGCGCAACGCAGAGACGCTCACCGTGCCCTTGCCGAGGTGTACGCCGTCAGCTTCCAGGGCTTCAGTCAGTTCAATATCTCCGTTCACAAGCAGGCATGCGCCGTATTTACTTGTAAGAGAAGCGACTTCTCTCCCCAGGCGCAGGCGCTCTGCGTAGGGCAGATCCTTTTCGCGGAACTGAACGAAGCGCACCCCGCCCGAGAGGGCGGCCTCCAGCGCGCTCAGGAAGTCGCCAGACGGGGGAGCGTTCCTGTCCGTGATGAGGTAGAGCGGGTCGAGCGCCGATGATTCCAAAATCTCGCCGAAAGCGGCTCAGGAGCCGATGACGCCGGCCAGCGGACTCGACGCCGTGGCGTAGAGCTTCATGGGGATGCGTCCGGCCTCATACGCGAGCCTGCCCGACTCGACGGCGAGGTTCATGGCGCGCGCCATCTTCACCGGATCGTCCGCGCCCGCGATGGCCGTCTGCATCAGGACGGCGGCCGCGCCGAGCTCCATGGCGACTGCGGCGTCCGAAGCCGTGCCCACGCCCGCGTCCACGATGACGGGAACCGATACCTGCTCCAGGATTATCCTGAGGTTGTAGGGATTCCGTATGCCGAGGCCCGAGCCGATCGGTGCTGCCAGCGGCATGACGGCGTGGCAGCCCAACTGTTCGAGTTTCTTGCAGATGACCGGGTCGTCGATGCAGTAGGGCAGGACGATGAAGCCGTCATCCAGCAGGATCCGGCACGCCTCGAGCAGACCCTCGTTGTCCGGGAAGAGCGTGTCCTCATCGCCGATGACCTCGACCTTCACGAAGTCGGATCCGGTGACCTCGCGAGCGAGCCGCGCCGTCGTCACCGCGCTCTTCACGTCGTAGCAGCCCGCCGTGTTGGGCAGCATCGTATATTTTTCCTTATCGAAATGCGCCCAGAAACCCTCCGAGGAATCATCTTCCAGGTCCACGCGGCGCACGGCGACGGTGACGATCTCCGTCCCGCTCGCCTCGAGTGAATCGCGCATCACGCCGAAACTCGGATATTTGCCCGAACCCACCAATAGGCGGGAAGTAAAAGTTCTGCCCCCGATCTCATACGTGCTCATCACACCCCCTCCCGGCGCAGGCTCTATGGCCGCGCCCGTTATCATATACGATCAGCCCCCGCCCACGGCGCGGACGATCTCGACCTCATCCCCATCGGATAACTGCGTGTCCCCGTATTCGCCCCGGCGGACAATCTCCATGTTGAGCGCCACGGCGATGCCGTTCACCCCAAGCTCCATGGACTCCAGAAGTGCGGCGACGCTCACGCCCTCTGTAAGCTCCCTGTCCTCTCCGTTCACCCGGACTTGCAAGAACTCATCTCCTCATGCGACACCCGGAAACTTCTCCATCACGATACGTCCCATCAAAAAAGCCGCCCCGCGATACGGGAGCGGCCAAAATACCCGGATTCTTTGGCCCGCTTCCCTTCGCTGGAATTACCCAGTGCAGGTTCCAAGGGTTGCCCGCGATTCCAGGCTCTCAGCACATACACCCCTAGCAGGAACTATCTCCCAAGAGCATATACGGATGCTCCCCGACTTGCAACGCCCAAAGAGAACCGGCGTGTGCAATTCCCCCCGTTTTCGGGTATGAATACGAAAAATCACAGAATACGGTCGGGGTTCACCGAACCTCGCGCCTACCCATCGACCGAGGAGCGTGCCCATGAAAGCAGCCATCTTCCACGAAGTCGGCAAACCGATGACCATCGAACCCATCGAGGTGGAACCGCCCAAGGAGGGAGAGGTGCTCGTGCACTACCGCGCGGGCGGCGTCTGCCACAGCGACCACCACGCCATCGCGGGTTTGTTCCCGGTGCCCACGCCCATCATCATGGGACACGAGGGCGCAGGCGTCGTGGAAGAGGTGGGACCCGGCGTGACGTCGGTGAAGCCCGGCGATCACGTGGTCACCGTCTGGCGCTACAGCTGCGGCGCGTGCGATCTCTGCCTCGCGGGCCGGCCCGCCATCTGCGGCGAGGGCATCCGCATGCGGGCCGACGGCACGCTCTCGGACGGCACGACGCGCTTCTCGATCAACGGCGAGCGGGTGCACCACTTCCTCGGCGTCTCCACGTTCAGCTCCCACTCAGTGATGTCCGAGAAATCGGTCATGAAGATTCGGGAAGACATGTCACTCGAAAAAGCGGCGGTGGTGAGCTGCGCGGTCATCACGGGCGTGGGCGCGGTGGTGAACGGCGCGCAGGTGCGTCCGGGCGAGAGCGTGGCGGTATTCGGCGCAGGCGGCGTGGGGCTGAACGCGGTACAGGGGGCGGCCCTCATCGGGGCGGAGCCCATCATCGCGGTCGACCTGATGCAGAACAAGCTCGAGATGGCGAAGAAATTCGGCGCGACGCACACGGTGAACTCATCGGACGAGGACGCGGTGGAGGCCATCCGCGCGCTCACCGACGGCAAGGGCGCGCACTACGCCTTCGAGCTCATCGGCGTGCCCGAGGTGATGTCCACCGCGTTCGAGAGCGTGCGCACGGGCGGCACCGCCGTCATCGTGGGCATCGCGGACGTGAAATCGAGGGTCTCGATACCCCCCGTCTCCCTCGTGACGGAGGAAAAGCGCCTCATCGGCTCCCTGTACGGCTCGTCCAACCCGCGCATCTTCGTGCCCCGGCTCATCGACCTCTACATGGCCGGCAAGCTGAACCTCGACGACCTGCTCACCAAGGTGTGGCCCATCGAGCAGATCAACGAGGCCTACGACGCGCTCTTGAACGGCGAGGTGGCCCGAAGCGTCGTCGTGCACGAGTAGGGGCGTATGGGGCTGCCCCACAAAGATGATGAACACTCTAATGAAGGATGCGCAATGAACGAACAACTCGACCACTACGCCAACAAACTGGCCTATGAAACCGATTCGTGGGACCTGAAGGTGGCGATGGAACAAGGCGAAAACGTCGTCGTCATCGATGCGCGCTCGACCGAGGCGTATGAGGGAGAGCACATCCCGGGCGCGATCAACATCCCGCACCGGCAGATGAACCCCGAGACCACCGCGCATCTCGAGGGGGAGGCCCTCATCGTCACCTACTGCGACGGCATCGGCTACAACGCCTCGACCAAGGGCGCGCTCAACATGACGCGTCTCGGCTTCCGGGTGAAGGAACTCATGGGCGGGCTCGACTGGTGGAAGCGCGACGGCCATTCGACGGAGAGCGCCGTCCAATCGCTTAAATCGTGAGGAGGAGACCTCTTCAGATCGCTTTATAGCTCATCCACCGGGATGTTATCTTCTTCTATATATTTCTCTTCGATGGCCCACATCGAGGATGATGATTTTGGAACTGGCGGGGAAAGTGTATAGAACTCTGTAAGCACCGATTCTTATTCGAAAAACGTCGTATCCGTCCAACTGCCCTTTCAGTTTTGTTGCGCCTCGGATGTTCTCGTCATTGATTAGCGCATCGATTCTATTTTTGATTCGATTTTTTGCAGTTTCAGGTAAATTTTCAAAGCTCTTGCGCGCCGCGTTCGTATATGTAGCGTCGTACAATTTTTACTTTACGAAATCATCAAGTTCGACCACCCGTCCCTCTTCCGTAACGAGCGCGTCGCGGCCTTCCTTGAGATCGCGCCATCGCTTCGCCGCTATCTCGAAATCAATCGCATCCTCGGCGGTTTTTTCCGCTTCGCTCGACGGTTTATCCTTGCGTTTGCCTTTCACCGGATGGGAACCCATCGCTTTTTCCTTCCCGTTTTCGCTTCGTCAAGAATTCCATTGGGATACGTTTGCTCCGTCAACATAAGAATACCATATAGGACCAACCATCTCCATACGATTCAAAAGTATCTCGCTTTCCGTTCGATACCCTTCTCCTTTGTCCCCTCCCCCCGAAATGCCCCGTTTGGACACCTGCCGCCGCTTTTTGATATTCTGGCTTCATCCTATCCCACCCGATCCCGCCGGAGGAGAGCCATGGACATCATCGACATATCCGTTCCCGTAGTGGAAGGCGAAATGCCCATATACCCCGGGAACCCGGGGCTTTCGATGCGCTTTCACAAATCCTTCGACGCAGGCGACGACGTCTGCCTCACCGAAGCCACCATCGGCGTGCACACCGGCACGCACCTGGACGCGCCCATGCACTATCTCCACGATGCGGGCGGGATCGAGACGCTCAACCTCGAAACCCTCATGGGTCCCGCCCGGGTGATCGCGGTCGAAAACCACGAGTGCATCACCGCGGAGGAACTCGCCACCAAGAACCTCGAAGGCGCCACGCGATTTCTCATCAAGACGCGGAACTCGGAAGATCAGTGGTGGACGAAACCCTACAGCCCCGACTACTGCCACATGACGGCGGAAGCGGGACAGCTTCTCTACGACCACGGGATGGAGCTTCTGGGCGTGGACTATCTCGGCGTGGATGCGCCCGACCCCAACGTGCCCGTCCACACGCTGCTGATGCCGCTGGGCGTCGTCCTGCTCGAAGGCCTGAACCTGGCGAACGCGCCCGAGGGGGATTATGAACTCATCGCCCTGCCCGCCCTCCTCCCGGGGCGAGACGGCGCGCCCGCCCGCGCGGTATTGAGATCGCTCTAGCAACATCCTGAATACCGATTTTTTGATCCCTATGAGAGTCCTCCTGCGCGCGCAGCGGTTCGTCCACTCCCCCGGCGTCCGCATCCCTTTTCTGCTATCTTTCGGGCAGGAGGAGCGACATGGACGTCATTGACATCACCGTACCGATACAAGAGGGGATGCCGCTGTGGCCGGGGGATCCGGAACTCAAACTTCGCTTTCACGCTTCTTTCAAAGCGGGGGATTCGGTCTGCCTGACGGAAGCGAGCCTTTGCCTGCACACAGGCACGCACGTGGACGCGCCGGTGCACTTCCTGCCCGGAGAGGACGGCGTGGAAGCGCTCTCTTTGGAGACCCTGATGGGTCCCGCCCGGGTGATCGAGATAGAAAACCACGAGTGCATCACATCGGAAGAATTAAGCACCAAGAACCTCGAAGGCGCCACGCGATTTCTCATCAAGACGCGAAATTCGGATGCACGATGGTGGGAGAAGCCGTTCGATCCGAATTTCTGCCACATGACGCCGGAAGCCGCGCAGCTTCTGCTCGATAACGGAATGACGCTCCTGGGCGTAGATTATCTCTCCGTGGACCCGCCCGAGGGCGATGCGCCGGTGCACCGGCTGCTGATGCCCCGCGGCCTCGTGTTGCTCGAGGGTCTTCATCTTAGCCATGCGCACGAGGGGGATTATGAACTCATCGCCCTGCCCACCCTGTTTACGGGGCGAGACGGCGCGCCCGCCCGCGCGGTACTGAGATCGCTCCAGGCGCTTGCCTGAAAAGCGATTTTCGGGAAATACTCCCCCCGCAAACCGATATTCCAGTTCTCATTGAGGAGCCGCATGGACACGTCCCGGGAGCAGCGAGAGGCCGTACAGAAGATATACAACCAGGATTCGGACTACTACGTCACCAGCGCGCCCCACGCGCGGAGCAGCTCCCTCGCGCGCGCGGCCGAGGTGCTGAACCCGAGCGGCGGGGTCCATCTGGACATCGCCACGGGCGCGGGCCACACCGCCTTCCAGATGGCGGATAAATGCCGCCACGTGGTCGCGAGCGATTTGACCGCCGGGATGCTCGACTCCGCGCGCAGGCTGGGTGAAGAGAGAGGAATCGGGAACGTCTCCTATCTCAGGACCGACGCCGAGAACATCGCCGTTCAGACGGGTGCGCTCGATACGGTATCGGTGCGCATCGCACCGCATCATTTCCCGGACGTTCCGGCCTCGATGCGCGAGATGTTCCGGGTGCTCAAGCCGGGGGGCAGGCTCGTCTACATCGACAACATCGCGCCCGAAGAACCCAGGGAACTCGATAGCTACAACGATTTCGAGCGACTGCGCGACCCGAGCCACAACCGCTGCGACAGCCTGCCCGGCCTGGTGGAGATGCTGGAAGCCGCCGGTTTCCGCGTCCTCTATTCCGAGACCCTGAGGAAGAAGATGGTGCTCTCCCATTGGGTGAAGCGCCCCCATCTCACGGATGCTGACAAGGCGTCGCTTCGCAAGTATCTCGAAAACGCCTCGCCCGCGATCTCCTACTGGCTCGACCCGCGCGAGGAGGACGGCGAATACGTATTCGACGAGCAGGAAGCCGTCATCCTCGCCGAACGCCCCGCATGAGCACCGACGAAACGCAGCGCCTCCGCCGCCTGACGGACGCGGACAGAAAACACCTCTGGCATCCCTTCACCCCCATGGACGAATGGGAGAGCGAGGACCCGCCGCTCATCGTCGAGCACGGCGAGGGAGCGTACCTGATCGACGTGGAGGGCGAGCGCTACCTGGACGGCGTATCATCCCTGTGGGTGAACATCCACGGACACCGCAAGGAAGAGATAGACGAGGCGGTTCGCGCGCAACTCGGGCGGATCGCCCACACCACCCAACTGGGCATGGCGAACCCCGCCGCCATCAAGCTTGCCGAGAAGCTCACGCAAATCGCACCGGCGGGCCTCGCCCGAGTCTTCTATTCGGACTCGGGCGCGACGGCGGTGGAAATCGCCCTCAAGATGGCCTTTCAGTACCAAAAACAAAGGAAAGACCCGAAGCCCGAGAAGGACCGCTTTCTCACGCTCAACCTGGCCTACCACGGCGATACGGTCGGCGCGGTGTCGCTGGGCGGAATCGACCTGTTCCACCACATCTTCGGGCCTCTTCTCTTCCAGACCATGAGAGCTGAGGCGCCCTATTGCTTCTGGTGCCCGAGGGGAGCGGAGCGTCCGCCATGCTCCGTCTGTTCGGGCGATGAAATCGTGCAGCAAATCGAGGAAAACGCGCCGCATCTCGCCGCCGTGGCGGTGGAACCGATGGTGCAGGGAGCGGCGGGGATCATCGTGCAGCCGCCCGGCTTTCTCAAGAAAGTGCGCGAGGCGTGCACGGAGCACGACGTGCTCCTGATAGCGGACGAGGTGGCGACGGGCTTCGGTCGCACCGGCCCCATGTTCGCCTGCGAGCACGAGGGCGTGGCGCCCGACATCCTGTGCCTCGCCAAGGGAATCACGGGCGGCTACCTGCCGCTCGCGGCGACGCTCGCGACCGAGGAGATATTTGGCGCATTCCGCGGCCCGCCCGAGACGGGCCGCACGTTTTTTCACGGGCACTCCTACACGGGGAATCCGCTCGCCTGCGCCGCCGCACTGGCGAACCTCGAGATTTTCGAGCGGGAAAACACCATCGAAACAAACCGGGCGAAGATAGCGCATCTGTGGAGCGAACTCGAAAAACTGAAAACCAACCCCCACGCGGGGGAGGTGCGCGGCCTGGGCTGGATGGCGGGCGTGGAGCTTTTGAAGGAGAAAGAAAGCAAGGAACCCTATACGCCCGCCGAGCGCAAGGGGCGCGCGGTCATCCTGGCGGCGAGAAAGCGCGGCCTCGCCGTGCGGCCCCTGGGCGACGTCGTCGTCCTGATGCCGCCATATTGCGTGACGACCGAGGAGATAAGCCGGATGGTGCGCGTTCTGGATGAGGCGATACGCGAGGCGTGCGCGGCGGACTAACGGACGAAACCATACGCTCGACTCGCCACCCCCCCCTTACCCCCCCTTAACAGGGGGGTAAAGTCAAAACCCTTCGACAGGAATGAGTTACTCTCAGAACTTGTGTATGGGCTGAATTGAAGAAGGCGGCGCATCCTGCTGAAAGAGTTACTCTCAGAACTTGTGTATGGGCTGAATTGAAGAAGGCGGCGCATCCTGCTGAAATAGGGTTGTCAGAAGCCCGGTCATTCAGCACAAGGAGATGCGCCACCATGAGAGAAGATACGACGATTCCCTTCCGGAATCCAGCCTATCGCGACGAGTTGAGCGAACTGGTACGCGCGGGCGCGCAGCGAATCATCCGCCAGGCGGTGGAAGCGGAGTTGGAAGCCTATCTGGCGGAACATGCGGGCGAACACGACGCGCAGGGTCGTCGCGCGGTGGTGCGCAACGGCTATCTGCCGTCGCGGGAGGTATTGACGGGAGTGGGTCCGGTGCGTGTCCGTGTCCCTCGGACGCGGGACAGGTCGGGTTCGGGGCGGCGTTTCCGCTCGGAGTTGTTGCCGCCGTATCTGCGCAAGACGCGGCGAGTGGAGGCGGTGATACCGTGGCTGTACCTGAAGGGGGTATCGACGAACGACTTCGATGAGGCGCTCCGGGCGCTGTTCGGCGAGTCGGTGGGGGGCTTGTCCCCGTCGACGGTCTCGCGTCTCAAGGAGGGCTGGGAGCGCGAGTACGCGCAGTGGCGCGAGCGGGCGTGGGATGGCGAGGAGTTCGCGTATCTGTGGGCGGACGGCATCTACGTGAACGTGCGCAGCGGGGAGCGGCGCTGTCTTCTGGTGGTTGTGGGCTGCGACGCGCGGGGCCGCAAGCGCTTCCTGGCCCTGGAGCCGGGCTTCCGGGAATCGAAGGAGAGCTGGAAGGCGGTTCTGTTGAGTCTGCGGGAGCGGGGGGTGAAGGCGGCGAAGCTGGCGGTGGGCGACGGGGGGCTGGGGTTCTGGTCGGCGCTGGCCGAGGTGTATCCC
>MKWU01000342.1_pt1 | contig 89481 bp, 114 predicted proteins | sample 809101 | NCBI WGS metagenome assembly MKWU01 (sample SAMN05860141, study PRJNA318959) | sponge metagenome | host: Aplysina aerophoba | place: Slovenia: Piran, Adriatic Sea, Gulf of Piran | collected 2013-05-07
GCCGGGATACGCTATTACCTGGATCCCGGCACCTGGGAGTGGTACCGCGCGTACATTTGGTGCTTCCCTTGCACGCTCAAGCGTTGGGCTCCCCGAGTGTATGAATGGTGGTGGAGGAGGAAGGTGAGACATGTTTGAATACGAATGGTCGACTCTAGACGAGGATCCCGGACCGTTTGACAGGCTTCAATGGCCCTCCTGGCTCCACGCCGCAGCAGAGAAGGTGGAGATGGTTCCAGCCAAGGGGAATCCAAAGAAGCTCGTAAGGCGTATCCCAGAGGGAGCGTTCTTTCGAGACGATGCCGCCTTGGACGTATGGCCACGCATTCGTTTTGAGAAAGGCGAACCATATTGTATTCGCTGGTGGCTGCGAACAGCGAAGGGCGATATTGAGGTGTGGTCCGGAGACATCCTTGTGTGGTGCGCTGATGGAAGCATCTACATCAAGCGGAAGCCGGAGAGGACATGAGCACATTCGGTGAGCTAGTCGCAATGATACTCGTAGTAGCGATTGGCATACGGGTGTCCAACATTCGTCGTCGCGTGCAGCACCTCAAGGACGTATGGAAGGACGCCCCGCCTGCATTTCACGATCCGCACAAGATGATGGTCATTATCTTCATAGTGGCCGGATTCGAAGTGCTACTAGCGTGGGTGGTGCTTAGTTTCGCCATGACGTTCGCAAACTGGTAATCCGCATTCCCCCTAAAGGGGAATGGTGGTACACTGTAGTCGGCAAACGAGGATCCATGGAGCCATGAAGACGACAATCACTATAGCAGGTAGCCTAGTGTCCGTAGAGGTAGACAGCGGACATCGAGTTCCAGACATGGGGTACGAGGCACCTTGGAGGCCACCATCGTTCCGCTTCGAGAAGGCACCACAGCCGGACACCTGGAAGGCACTGTCGGAGATGGGACTCCGGGCGTACGAGGCCATACAGAAGAAGGAAGAGGCGCGGAGGCTGGACATCGGGGATTGGTTGGCTCCCAAGGAATGGGTTGTGCTATTGAAGCACGACCACAAGGAATGGATGGTTCGTGCGCTACGGGACTGTCAGTCCGAGGCAGGATGCTTGGGACCTAAATCCGAGCTTGTGAAGTGTGCAGAGAGGATACTGGGTACGAGCAGCGTGTCTTTCGATGCCAAGTCCATGGACACCCTAGAGTTCGTCCACGAGGTAGAACTAGGACGCTTCGAGACATGGACGTTCGAATGGATTGGGCATGTGTGGCAGCTGAAGACGTACAAGATGGACTCCATACAAAACACGCACGCACGCGAGGACGAGGACGAGGATTGGAAGTGGGAGGAGGCAAAGGACATCCCTGGCACCTTGGAAAGAACAGCGGAGACTTTCACTGTAGGACTGTCCGAGTTCAATGAAGCCGAGGCGCTTCGCAATCCTCCCGTTGACATGCAAGGAAGCTGTGCGCTGGTGGACGTCGCGAGAGGCGTCCTGCCAAGGAAGGTCCAAGAAGGGGACATCTTGGTATTCGTGGACACCCGCTTGATGGTGGAGGGCATGGTGCCTTACGATCCCATCGCCTACATGTACAACGAAACGACCAAGGTGTGGTCTAGAAGCAAGCTACCACAGGAAGAGTCAGAGTCCTACGGAGGTACCGCAGTATAGTAGAACGGTGTTCAGCCACATAGGGCACTTGTATGAGTGTTCGGCGGAAGCACTGGGGGATCATCATCCTTTGGGTGATGCTCATTTTGTTGGTGACATTGGGAGGAGGATAAGATGAAAAGCAAGTGGTGGATAGTTGGAGCGCTTCTGGTCGTAGGCGTGTTGTCGTTCGGGGCGGCATACGTCTTCGCAGAGGAGGAGGACAATACGCCTATCATCCTTACCATTCCGATAGGACCCGAGGTGTCGCTTAACAGCCTGCATTGTGACAGCGTGTCCAACATGAAGATGCACATGGACAACCACGGGTTCCTTGAGATCGTCCGCACGGGCACCGGACAGTTCGCACCTGGCGCTCTCAGCTTCTTCCAGACTCCCAAGAGCGGAGGATGGGTGATCATGTCCGGAGTGCCAGGCAGATCTGACCGGGTGTGTTTGATGGGCTACGGCGGCTACAACAAGCTGACCATTCATTTCGACAACGTTCGAGTGTTGGAGGCGATGGATCCTCCCGAGTGGAATCCAGCCGGTCTTACGACCGAGGAGGAACGCCTCCGGCAGGAACTTGAGAAGGAAATGCGGCGTCTGTTGGAAGAGGCAGCCGCAGAAGATGAGTGACCCCGCGCCCTCGATTGCGCCGTGAGTGAGCGGCGCGCTACCGCACCGTATCGGGCCGGTGTATGGGGTGGCGCCCAAATCGAAAGCGCTAGACTGGGGCCTTCCGTAGGAAACCGTGAAGTAAGGGGGCGGAAGGTCCCAGTTCTTTACAGGCAATCAGGAGCTAGTGAGATGGATGAATCCCCGTTGGTAAAGGAACGCACGGCCACCGAGCAGATGCTGCATGAGAAGTCCATCGCAGAAGGTCCCTTCGCTGGCATGACGGAGGACGAATCCATCGAGTTCCAGCTACGTGAGTGGGTGAAGGGTAATTCCCTGCACAATCCCATCCGGGAGGAGTGCTGCCCTGACTTCTCCTGCTGCGCGCCCATACGTACCCCGGACAATGTGCGAGAGCGGTTCGGCAACGCGACACGGGAGGAGCAGCGCGGAATGCTGGGTATGTTTCTGGGAGGGTGTATCTCACAGGCGCAGGAAAGTGGGGAGCTCCCCGAAAAGGGCATCTACATCGCAGACGGCACAGAACCGGAGGAGCACTGACATGTTACTGAGAATGTTGGAACAGCTTGAGCTTAACACCTGGCAAAATCCGGATGAAAGAGAACCGGACCAGCACCTAATTGGAGGAAGGCAATTGAACGCATTTGACTACCAGATTCACGTGGCGGCCGAGGTGGAGGACTTCTTCGCAGCCTCGCACTTGACCAGTAGTGTGGTGCAGGACTTCTACAAGTGGACGTGTTTCATGCGCCCCGACATGGAGTTCCGCCGCGTGGACACCCGTGCGGGTCTGGTCGCTTTCGTACAGGTTTCCGAACACAACACCATCTCAGTGAGGGTGCAGTCCCATGAGTGACAAGAAAGAGGATTGGAAGCTCCACGAAGCTCGTGTGCTTCTGGCAAGAGCACACCACTACTTTGCGTCTCCGTTCGCGACTCCCTACCACAGGAGGCTAGCCGCTGACATTGACGAGTGGTTGGACAAGAACACGCCGAGGAAGAACGCGGGCGACTCCTGGCGTGTGGCTTTATTCGAAGAAAGCAAGCGAAGGGCTCCTCTGGTGCAGTCCAATGACTGACAAAGTGACGGAACGCTTCTTCAACACACTCGTCGAGGCGACGGACATGCCGGAGGAGATTCAGGAGGAAGCGCGGGACGTATTCTACGCGGGTCTCGCCACCATGACGGTAGTTCTTTCGAGGCCCGAGGAACAGCGTGAAAAGACTCTTGAGGTCATCCGCGTGGAACTGCAGGAGTGGCAGCTAAGCAAACTGAAGAGGATGTAGTGATGGCCAAGGTAGTGGAGATTCCCACGGACCAGAAGGTCCGGCATCAGTTATGCACCATGACAATGGGCGAGTGGGCGGCCAAGGCGGAGGATGAGCAGATTGAAATGGTGGCAGTAGCAGTGGTGGTCGTAGCCCGGGACGGTGTCACACATACGGAGACCGTATCCGATGGCTACAGGGCGCCGTTGCTAGGTGCTTTGGACATATGCAAGGATGCGATTCTCAAATGGGAGGGCTAGATGGCTACCGCGCGTAGAAGGGTTCGTCCGATAGCGGAGGCAATAGCCGATCGGACGACTGGACACTCCATAGATCTCCTGCGCTTTGACGCTGGCATACGGCGCCAGGCGCGTAACCAACTCCGGCTCCTGGAAACCGACCTCGTAGACAAGCTCAATCGGCTAGACCCCACCTCCCCGAAGCGGCTCACCACTCGGGTGCAGCGTATGGAACGGCTGCTAAAGGAAACGCGCGAGAGCATCCGAGGTTCCTATGCAAGGGTGCGCGAAACTACCAAAGGCGCTCTATACGACCTGGCGCCTGTGGAGTCGGAGTTCCTGAAAGACAGCATCAACCGCCCCCTGCGAATCGAACTCGCCACGGCTACCCCGAGTGCTGCGACATTGCGGAGCCTTGTGAATGGGACGCTCATAGAAGGGACTCCTCTCAACGAGTGGTGGGGTAATCAGAGGCAGACCACACGCCGGCTCTTCGAGGGGCAGATGCGGCAGGGCATCCTTGCAGGGGAGGACTTGGGAGCCTTGCGTCAGCGTGTGCGGGGACGGCACACAGGACGTTTCGTTAAAGTGGATGGACGCCGTGTCGGAGTGTACAGCGGCGGCATTATGGACATCAGTCGGCGCAACGCGGACACCCTGATACGAACCGCAACGCAAAGCGTGAGCAATGACGTTCGGGCTGCCACCATTGATGCTAACAACGATCTGATCAAGGGGCGGCAGACGTTGTCCACATTGGACGGACGGACGTCACCAATCTGTATCGCACGCAGCGGGTGGGCGTGGCTGCTCGATGGTAGTCCCGTGGCCGAAACGGGTGCGAACATTCGATATCCCGGTCCCCCTCCCTGGCACCCCAACTGTCGTACCACTGAGATCCCCCTGCTTCGCTCGTGGGAGGAGTTGTCGGGACCCAACTCCACGATATCGTCTGAAAAGCTCCGCCGGCTAGAGACGGCAGGGAGGAGGACACAGGCGAGTATGGATGGACAGGTCAGTTCGGGTCTGAACTATGAGCGATGGCTTCGTGGTAAGTCCGAGGCGTTCCAGAATAAGGTGCTGGGTCGAGGCAAGGCAGACCTATGGAGGGCAGGAGGCATCAAGAGCCTGTCGCAGTTGATAGACCAGACGGGACGTCCGATTACCCTTGCACAGTTCCAGGCGCGCGCGGGTTTCAAGGCACGTTCAGCTACGGCGATACCTGCTGCAGAGCTTGCGAACTATAAGGTGCATCAGAAGCTGCTTGAACGTCGCAAGGCGTTGAACACTAGCAAGGCAGCGGGATCGGACGTGGCGGCTGAGATCAAAGAAAACGAGCGTCAGATTCGCGCGTCGCGCAAGCTCGGTTACAACAAGCTGCCTCCGGGATTGAAGCCTCAACCAGCAAGACTGCCTGCACCAACAACCACTGCTTCGGATTTGCAGGCTAGAGCTGATTTTGAAGCTGCTGTAGACGGTAGATACGTGGCTACTTGGCAGGCTAAGGGTGGTGCTGCAGTTGGGTCGAAGTACGTAAGTAGAGCTCGTTCTACCACGAATCTACAAAAGGTGGAGGTTACGGACGGCGAGCATTTTTGTGGTCCTGCTGCTGTGGCTGCGGTTACAGGAGCGGAAACCGGTGTAGCAGCAAATGCTTTTAGGGCGTCTCAGAAGGCACCAAGTCCTGCTCGTATTACTGCTACTATTGGTCCTGCTACGGCCAATGCGGTTTCACAATTTGGTGTCCGCGCCGAGATTTACAAGGTGAATCCTTTGGGTGCTGGACCAGCAACTAAGTTTGACAGTTTGATGGACAAATTGCCGGAGGGTAGGTACATTGCTGGTGTGGATTTTTCTTTGGGTAGAGGTCGCGGCAGGGAGGCACACTGGGTGTCAGTATCCAAAACCAGAGACGGAGGTATTCAAGTAGCAGACAATGGTTCTCTGTTTTCGAGAAATCCCCAAGCTTACAGGTCCGCAGACGGTACGCTGGATATCACCATGAAAGCGGAAATCAAAGCACGTCGGGTAACTGCGGAAGAGTTAATAGTAATTCGCAATCCTTGAAAGAGGTATAGTTAATCATAATTTGTGGGAGGTCGTGTCATGGCAAGAGTGACCGTAAACTTCGCTTGGAGTGACTTTATTGATTCCAAGCTCTATGTGCTGGCGTCAATAGATTCCAGCGGACGGGAGTCTTGGACTAATTTGTCCATCTCCGAGCAGCAGTTGATGGTGGACGATATCGTAGTTGACGAATCGGCCGACGGTTTTTTCTACGTGGGTGTCGTTCAAGAGGATGGTTCCATGTCGTGGGACTCCAAGCACACGACACTGGAAAGGGCACGCGAGCAAGGGGTGAAGAGGTCCCGGGAGGAGTAACATGCTGTCCAAAGAACACCTCGACTTTCGATTGACCACGATTGCAGGTATCCTAGTAGGTCAACTGGAGGGTACCTGCTGCATGTCGGAGCCCAAGCAGTTTGAGGGCCGACATGGTGATCGCATCCGGGAGCTCGTGGATGAAGACATCTTCGTGTGCTCGGAGTGTGGATGGTGGTGTTCAAACAGCGAGATGGATGATGAAATAGATCTCGGCCCCAGGTGTCTCGAATGTGCGGAGGATCAATCATGAGCAGGTTGGAATTGTTGGTCAGCATCGTTCTGGTCGTAGTGTGTCTGACGCTTGTGGTGGTGCTTAACAAAGCAGTAGCACAAGACGTCCAGCACGAGGTGCAGTCACGAGTCATGCTGCCGTGCTTCGAAGTACAGGCGCACATGGTGGTGTCCAGGAATCCTGGTGTCAGGTACGACAAGGCGTATGGGGAGGTGCTGAAGCGAGCGAGTAGTAACTCAGCTACCCAATCCTTGCAGAGGGAGATAGAGTTGGCGGTGACCAAGACACCCCTCTCTTTTCGTCCCAATATGTACGACTTCTTCTTCGGTATGTGCGTTCGGAACGCTTTGAAGGCATTGATAAGGAATCGGCGATGAAAGCCATTATGGCAATCGCAGCGTCCTTGATGATACCTCGGGACTTGCTTCGCGAGGTAAACGAAGTGGAGCGTGAGCAGCGCAGGCTGACAGAGATGCTGCCTGAGGAATGCAACATTGAGTGGATGAAAATATGTGGAGGCATCGCTCAAGGTTCCACCACTCAAAAGACGGCGGACGTGATTCACAGATTGTCCACCAATCTGATGCTTGGGTTGCCCATTGAGGAGGCAATCTCCGCTACCAAGGAACAGGTGCAGGAAGAGGACGATTTCTACCGCCAATACGGGTTCAAGAGGGGGATGATATGACCATTGTAGTTGGAGTGCGGGTGGATGACACCATAGTGCTGGGCAGTGACAGCCAGGCACACATGGGTGCTCAGAAGGTACCTCAGAACAAGTTGGTGTCCACTACATCGGGTGAGCTCATAGTTGGAGTAGCAGGGCTCGCGATCTACAACAACTTGCTGCTTAAGTACATGAACAGTGTTGAGCACAAGGTGCCTGTGTCGAAAGGTGAAGTGGTGGATTGGGTATTTGAGTTTTACGACTTCTGCAAACGTGTATATGGATTGCAGAAGAGTTACGAAGACGAAATGTACCGGTTTGGCGACGTGGTGTGTGGTATGGTCATTGGTACGCGTGGAGGTTTGTTCCACGCTGGGCGGAGCTTCGACATCACGGAATACCCGGACTACATCGCCGAGGGCAGCGGGGCGGACTACGCTACGGGTGCTGGATACATCCTGAGTAAGCAGAAACGGCGTATGAACAGACAGGGCGTAATCTCAGCCGAGGCTACCGCTTTGTACAAAGCTGAGCACATGGTGCAGGCAGCATGCCACCATTCCATCGAGTGTGGAATGCCTGTGAACACACTTTCTTTGGAGGTGAGCGTGTGACTCCATATACACAGTTGATTCAGCACGCTCCATCCATTGGACAGTGGGGAGATTGTTATCGAACGGCCATAGGGTGCCTGCTGGACTATCCTCCGGAGGCAGTCCCACACTTCAGTGACTGCGCGGATAGAATCACACCGTCGGAAACTGAATACCTCACAAACAAGTGGTTGGGTGAGATGTTGTCCTTGCGAACGGTCAGTCTGCCATTCAACGGGGATCATCCACCGGATGAGATCACAAAGGCATTTGGGACTATCAACCCAGGCGCCGAGTACCTCTTTTCGGGACTCACCCGCATTGATACCCCGCACATTGTGGTGTGCAGGGACACGGAGCAGATACACGACCCAAGTGGCGGGGATTGGTGGATTGTCGCACCTCATAAAGAACAGAAGGGGGAGGAGCGTCGTTGGTACTGGGTGACCGTGCTGGCGGTGGACTTCAATGACCACATAAAGGATGGCAAGTACAAACGTGAATACCTCGAACGGAAGCCCTAGTCATGGCCAAGCGTAAGTGTGCTTGTGAGTGTGAGTTAGGTAAGCGTCGCAGAACTTGCACTCACAAGTTCACTGTGGTGCGTTGTCGCACGGCTCCCGGTCTGCGCGTACTCTACTGCGAAACGTGCGATATGAGCGAGTATGAACATGATTGGGTTATGATCAACAGAGGGAATCGCAAGGATGGCTAAACATGTTATCGGTGTTAAGGTGTTCAAGCGCATACACTCCGCCCGAGCCGTTCGCAATGTAACGGAGGCAGATCTTATAGGTAGGGTGGGGATATCTAAATCAGCATGGAGTCGCATGAAGTCAGGTGGTCAGAGTCTGTCCATCTACAACTTGATTCTTGTATGCAGGTCTCTGGATGTGAACTCGGATTACTTGTTGGGATTATCTGACGACATGCAGCGGCTGAATTGAAGTGGGTGTAGTAGTTTCTTGTGCTTGCTGATATGGTATTGTCTCACGCGACGACGCGGACTCCGATCAACTTTCTACAAGATGGGGGATGTACCAAATGGCACTGAAAGCAATTCTCGACTCACTCGACGGGCTGGACGAAGGCCTCAAGGCCCTCTACACGCAACGCGCGACGGACAACAAATACGTGCTTGGCGTGGAAGGGGAACTGCCCGGCTTCGTATCCAAAACGAGGCTCGACGAGTTCCGCAATAACAACACCAGTCTGCAGACCGAGATCGACCAGCTCAAGTCGGACGCCGAGGGTAACAAGGAACGGCTCGAGAGGCTGAAGAAGCTCGAAGCGCTCGTGGAGGAGGACGAAGAGAAGCAACTGCTTGCCGACGGCAAGCTGGACGAGGTGGTCGAGCGGCGTGTCGAGAAGCGTACGTCACAGATGCGGCGAGAGCTCGAAGGACAGATCAAGGCGAAGGACACCGCAATAGACGCACTCACCGGAGAGCGGGATACCGCGCTGGGCAGCTTCAACAATCTCATGATCGATACGTCAATCAACGACGCGATCAACGAAATTGGTGGGGTGCGCAAAGGCGCACTCACAGACGTCCGTTCGCGTGGACGTCGTGTGTTCCAGATGAAGGACGAGAAGCTGACCGCACTCGACGGCGACGGCAATATGATCTACGGGGCATCTGGATCCGATCCTCTGTCGCCTAAGGAATGGGTGGAGGGGCTGCTCGAGACCGCCCCGCATCTGTTCGAGGAAAGCAGTGGTGGTGGCGCCGGTGGCCGTAAGGGCGGCGACAAGCCTCCTCCGGGCGGCAACAAGAACGTCCGCATGGGAGACAGCAAGGCATTCAGCTCCAACCTGGAGGACATCGCCAGCGGCAAGGTACGTGTTGTAAGGTGAGGCAGATTAGGGCGGACTTGGTGCCCCGCCTGTTAGAGGGTTAGGAGTTCACGGCGACCTCCTCTCCCTCTCGGTCCGTGGTGGACGGACCGCGCAGCACCCGTGCTGAAAACAAGCAGGACCGGAGTGCGGACGACCCACTCCCTCTCCGACGCCTTCGGTCCTGCTTGAGCACGTTGTAGATATCACGAGCCCCGGAGGTTATTCAGACTCCGGGGCTCTTCCAACTTTGTTTCACCCCGCGCTTGGTATAGTTTCAATGCAGTGCAATCAACCGGAGACACGTCATGCAATCGAAACTCATGGTAGCCGCGGTATGCGCGTTCCTGCTCACCTCATGCGGTGGAGGGTCTTCCTCGGTACAGCCGCCGACGGACTTCCCCGAGGACATCCCCTACACGGGAACGGTATCGCTTCCGCAGGTGCACGAGTCGCACATTCAGCACGCTCCGATCTACTCGCAGGGCCGGCGTGTATTCGTGGGTGCGCAGCAGGAAGTGCCTGACCGTTTGGGCAGCATCGGCAGCCACAACGGCGCCGACATATCACTCGGTTCGGCGGACGACGGGTCTGAGCAGCTAACCGCATATCTTCAGCAAGCAGTCGGTGAGGAAAGATGGGCGACAGCGCCTGTGGTCAGCTTTGGTGGGGATGTCACCCCTGACAATCGGGACCGCGCGTTGCGTGCCATTCAGATGGTCAACACGGCTCTTCCTGAACACTTGCGAATACGGGTTGGTAGTGAGGGAAGTGTATCACTCAACTTCCTGACCGAACGCGGCGAGGATGTTTGTTCCTGCTGGGGAGTGACCTACAGCGACTTCACCGCAATTGGCACGTTCCCATGGGCGAATATCTCAGGAGGAAGAATCGACATCTACCAGGACTACAGCGACCAAGGTGACCGCAACGCCACCATCCTCCTCGCACACGAATTGATGCACGTCCTAGGCGTCAATGGAGGCGACAATGGCTCGCACACTCGGGGCGATATTGATTCCATAATGGGTGGAGGTTCAGAGGCGTACAGGCCCGGACCTGCCTCCGTCCTGCACCCCGTGGACAGAGAGGCTCTGCGTTTCATGTACAGCGCAGAAGATCTAGGACTGTGGAGCACCTCTTCGGAGCACCTGGTGGGCGAGACACGCTACACCAAGTTCGGAGTCGTGTCGCGCAATGGCTACTTCGAGCCTTGGGCGCAGGGTGTGGAGCCGTCCTCACAGTTTCAGGGTTCCGCCACGTGGTCAGGTGCTTTCGTGGGCTGGACCTCGAGTCGGAATGCCGTCGTGGGGACTGCGAACATTCGAGTGGACATGGGCACCCTGTCTGGAACAGCAGCGTTCACTCAATTGGACATACAGGGAAGCGATCGGACTCTGGAGGATTTGGAGTACTTGCTGCGAATGGAGGGCAATACGTTCCACGAAGCAGGAGGAGACGCCGGACGTCTGACAGGGGCCTTGGTGGGAAGGAATCACGAAGGCGTGCTCGGCACCCTGGAAAGGGACGATCTGACAGGTTCTTTCGGGGCGGACAGGTCGTATTAGGTATATTCGTCGTGTATGCATTGAACGCGCGGCAGGGGAGGACACATGAGCACACAACACCCGTTTTACGCGGTGGCTGAAATCTTCTGGTCTCAGCCATATGTGGTCAAGGTGCTGGATGCGAGGACCAGTGTGCAAGAGGTGGTAGACGCTTATCGCCTCCGCATGGATTCCGCACCCATCGAAAGAGCCACGTGTCTTCGTATTTACGGAGTCTCCCGCCGTCACAGGCCGGGCCAGTTGTTGAATCGCGAGTTTGCAGGCAACACCCGGTGCAGGGAATTGGAGAAAGAGGCCGTGGAGGACAAGATACGAGAGATGTCACTGAGCGCACTGGAGAGCGGAATCGAACGTGGGCAGGTGGGGACGGGTTGTTCTCTGCTGACTTCCAAGGTGAACGAGATTCGAGACCACTGGATGGAGCTCCAGAAGAAGACAATCGACTTCGACAGATTCAGCTACTGGAACCTGCTGGATGTGTACGAGCAGTTGGTGAGTTTGCGACATACGGCCGATCAGGCGCTGCTTGTTGTGGAGCAGATGCAGACCAATCGGCTGCAAAGTTTCTCGCAGGTCGAGCAGCCTGCATTGTTCAACACTGAGGAGGTGCAAGATGGGAATGAAGCAGGAACCGTCTAGCGTCACGGCATTGGCGCAGGCTCTCAAGGACGCTGGAATGGACGACACGAAGCGAGGTAACGCCAGGATGATTCGCGAGGTGGACGAGAAGGACGTAGTGCGGGTGTTCTCGTTCAAGGTGCGTCCTCTCGGAGCGGACCCTGCTCGTCAGCAGGTGAAGTTCTCGCAGATGGACGTTTTCACGCTGGACCGCAACGTTCGAAGCAAGCCACTGCCCGAGATTCAGGAGGCCATCGCCAATCGCATTGGCGTCGCGCATTGGTTCCGCAAGCACGTGGCGTACGTGGTGCTCAGCCCCGGTATGAGCTTCACTGTGAATTACGGCTAGAAAAAATGAAGTATTCGCACTCCGGTCTAGCAGAGAAATCTTTACTTGCAAGACAGGATTTACTGGACTCTGTATGGGACAGAGTGCTGCGGCGCGTAAGAAAAACACCATTCGGTTGTTGGAGGCACTTAGGAGGTGATACTTCCTTAGACTACTATCCATTAGTCCAAGTTACCTTCTGCAAACGAAAAAGAGGTGCGGCGGTAGGTGTACACAGAATTTCCTACATCTACCACAATGGGCCAATTCCGGATGGTATGTTCGTCCTTCATAGATGCGACGTTCGGAGGTGTATCCGGCCTGATCATTTATGGTTGGGAACACAGGCTGATAACCTCAAGGACATGGCAGATAAAGACAGAAGTTCTCATGGAGAGAAACGTTCTATGAGCGTGCTCACCGAGAAAGAGGTGTTGGAGATGAGAATGTTGAAGTTTGAAAAAGGTTGGACCTACAGTCAGGTAGGTGAAGAGTTTGGGGTTTGTCTCGCGGCGGCATTCAACGCTTGTAATGGTGTGACGTGGAGGCGGGTATGAAAGTGAGAAAAACATACCGCAGGCGTCGAGCAGGTCCTCCTGTGCTGGAGTTTCGCGACGAACACGCCTTCCTGTCCAATTTCTACCCTGCCTCCCTTAGCCTCCCTCTGACCGGGGCTACGTCGGACGCTGTTGAGTTCCCCACTGTGGAGCACGCCTTTCAGGCGATGAAGTCACAGGACCCTGACGAGCGGAACAAGATACGCCTCGCATCCTCTCCGGGGTTGGCGAAGAAGATGGGACGTCGAGTAAAGCTCCGCCCCGATTGGGAGGACGTCAAGATTCAGGTCATGGAGCACCTGGTGTCTCTGAAGTTCGGCAATCACGAGAGCTTGCGCCAGGCTCTCGTACTGACGGGTGATCGGGAACTGGTGGAGGGTAACTGGTGGAACGATACCTTCTGGGGCGTGTGCAAGGGACAAGGGCGGAACGAGCTTGGTATAATCCTAATGCAGGTTAGGGACCATTACAGCGGGAGGCGTTGGTGAACATCTTTGTCTTGCACGGTGACCCATACGTGGCGGCATCAATGCACGGTGATCGCCACGTAGTCAAGATGCCATTGGAGCTAGCGCAAGTTTTGAGTACGGTGCACAGGTTGAAGGGCACACGGGATGATTCCGTGCTCGACAAGTACGGAATCTACAAGGCGTCCTATCAACATCATCCAATCGTCAAGTGGGCGTGCAACAACGCTGCGAACTATGCGTGGGCACTTTGCATGTTCGATGGACTGTGCCGCGAGTTTCGTTTTCGTAGACACAAGGGACACAAGTGTGAAGAACTGATGGAAGGTTTGCGGGTGATTCCGGGTAATCTACCCGGGTGGGAGGACTTGGACAGCAGTCTCACAAATTCGCCCCTCTGCATGCCCGATACGTTTAAGACGAACAACATATTCCTTTCGTACCGTGCTTACTACCTGTACAAGTGGTGTCAGGGCAAGGTGGAATACAATTGGGGACGGCCGCCTCCCGATTGGCTGCGAGTCATGGTGAAGGGTTTGTTGGACACCCGCGCAGGCAAAAAGCTGAAGCGCACACGACGCAAGGTAATGCCACAGTGTCTATTGCCTGTGGATGAGCCTGCACCCAAGAAGCGTACCAAGCCAGTTCGCGATACGATAGACCCGTCCGCAAAGGCGTACATCCAGAGCAAAAAGCCCAAACGGAAACGAGCGAAGGTTCCCGGTACCATTCAGGTATTCACCGGTGAGTACGCCTTCCTGAACAACGCGAACCCGTGTCCGATAAAGCTAGAAGACGGGCGTACCTACCCAAGTGCGTTGCACGCCTTCTACGCCTCCGCAACGTTTCGCGCAATGGACCGCCGTGCCATTCGGCAGGCGAAGGGAGCCTCGAAGCTACGCAGTATATGGACGGGTATCGACAAGCACACGTTGCGCGGTGATTGGGATAAGGTGCGGGATGACGTGAAGCTCGATATCCTTCGGCGCAAGTTCGAGGATGAGACCCTGGCATGGAAGCTTGTGGGTACGGGTGACGCCCTTCTGAATGACAAGTTGCATGGGTGGAATGTCGAACTCATGCAAGTGCGAGAGGAGTTGAAGCTTAAGTCGAAATAAGGAGGCTTGTAGTGTCCCGAAGCGCCCATTGACGGGCGCTTTTTTTTGCTTTTACGATCCTGATCGAAGATCGTAAATGCAACCTTGCAGCGGGGCTGTGAGGTGTCGGAGGCGGCGGGGCCGCTAACGGCTGCACCACGGGGTGGTGGCATGCTAGTCGGTCAAACGACTTTGTGTGTTTTTGTCAACCACTGCCAACGAGGTGCAGAAGAATGAACGATATCGAAGCTGTAGTACCGCAGTTGCTGGCGCAGGGTCTCCTCGCACTCCGCAACTTCAACATGATGCCCATGGTGGTCAACACGGACTACTCGTCCGAGTTCGCCGAGAAGGGTGATACGGTCGACATCCCGGCGCCTGGTCCGGTCGCAGTCCGCGACGTGAATCCGGGTCCCGTACCGCCTGGGGCACCCGCAGACGACGCCACCAAGATTCAGCTCCCGCTGGATCAGTGGAAGGAAGCGCCCTTCTACATGACCGACCGCGACATGCAGGCGGTCATGAATGGCTACATTCCGCGCAAAGCCACCTACGCCATCTCGTCGCTCGTGGACACGGTCAACGCGCACATTCTGCGCGTCGCTGCTCTGGGCATTCCCACGGCCATCGGCACGGCGGGCACCACTCCGTTCGGAGGTGATGTGACCATCGCCACCGGTGCTCGAAGGGAACTGAACAAGCAGAAGGCGCCGGCCGCGGAGCGGTTCTCCGTGCTGGATCCCGATGCCGCAGCGTCGGCTCTCAACCAGCGAGCGTTCCAGGACGTTTCGTGGTCGGCCAATCCCGCGGCGATCATGGATGGTGACATCGAGCGAAAGTTCGGCATCCGATGGCTCGAAGATCAGCAGGTCTTCACGGCCACTCGGGGTGGAGGCGCCGTCGCGGCCGTGGTCAACGCCCACAATGCCGGAGTCTCGTCCCTGACGGTGGACGGTGCGGGCGCTGCGGGCATTCGTGCGGGTGTTGCATTCACCATTGCGGGTGATATGCAGCCGTACACCGCCACCAGGGATATCGCTGGCGGGGCCGTGACGATCAACCCGCCGTTGCAGCAGCCCGCGGCGGACAACGCGGTGATCACAATCGCAGAGACCACGGTGCACAATGTGGCATTCTCGCGCGACTGTATCGCGTTCGCTTCACGGCCGCTTCTGGCGGAGGACGGGCTGGGTTCCACCATCATGGCGGAGACCGACCCCGTCACCGGACTGACGCTTCGTCTCGAGGTGTCGAGGCAGCACAAGCAGACCGAGTGGTCCTTCGACCTGCTCTATGGCTGCATCATTCAGCGTCCGGAGCTCGGCGTCCGAATCCTCGGCTGATTCGCCGGCGGTCATTTCGTTTCTTGGGGCACCTCACTTGGGGTGCCCCTTGGACGATTTCTTCAGGTTTGTCCCAAGGAGCTTAGCAGATGAAAACACTCGAAGTGCTATGGCCCGACGAGTTCGGCGAAGACGTGGTGACGATCAACGAGTCCGACTTCGATTCGAGCATCCACGAGCTGGTCGACGGCGGCGGCAAGGGTTCGGTGGAAGAGGCGGTGTACGCCGAGATTCAGTCCATGTCCGAGGCCGACCCCGACAAGGCGAACGACGACTGGTGGAGGAAGGACGGCTACCCGGAGCTCAAGGAACTCCGCAATCGTCTGCCCGACATCTCGGTGACCGACGCGCTGCGCAGCGATCAGTACGAGCGTTACGAGGCAGGCAACACCTGATGAACACGGAGTCCAAGGACAAGGCCAGCGGGGCAATCGTCTCGCTGGCCGAACGCCAGAACCCGAAGCCGAACGACAACGTAGTTCGGCGTTTGGAGCTCATCCTTGAGGAAGCCCGAGCAGGGAAGATTCAGGGATTTGGAATGGTTTGTTGTCAAAGAGGTGCGGTTGATTCTTGTTACTGGATTGTGGGAAACTTTGATTCCTGGTATAACGTGATAGGCGCTTGCAGGGTGATGTCTCAAGAGTTTGAACGCGAGGCGATGCAAGGTACGGTGTTTATGGACCCGGACGCCGACAAGCCGGAAAACGAGGAGGATGAGTGATGCCTTTGGACACCACAGTAGGCGGGCCGCGCTCGAACTCCTACCTCACCGTCGAAGAGGCGGATGAGTACCACGCGACTCGTTTGCACAATTCGGGGTGGGCGTCGGCCGACGCAGCAGACAAGGAAAAGGCTCTTATCTGGGCCACGCGAATGTTGGACAATGGTGTGCGCTTCGTCGGACGCCGCTACGGGTTATACCAAGAACAAGCTCTGCAGTGGCCAAGAAATTCGGCGACGGATCGCGAGGGATTCTACATAGAGTACAATGTGATTCCCCGGCAGGTGAAGGAGGCCACTGCGGAGCTTGCCTGGCTGCTTCTTGCAAGGGATCGCACCGCAGCCGAGTCAGGTGACAGCACGCAAGCAATTCGAAGCGTGGCGGTGGGTCCGATTCGGCTGGGCTTCTCTGAGGACAGGGAAAAGGTGCGCGAGACAAGGGAGGAGCCCATCCCCGCCACTGTGGTGGATCTGTTGCAAGGTCTGGGCACGTTGGTAGGGAAGACGCCTCTTAGGGTGGTACGGACATGAGCATCAACCTGCCCGAAGTACAAGGATTGGTCCAAACGGTCCAAACGTCCGTTGCCTCGGCGTTCGAGCTCCTCGTGGACTTTCAGCAGAGCATCACCATAGAGCGGTATCAGCAGGCTGAGTCCAAGAACTACAATCCAGCGACTGGAGCTTTGGCGCAGTACGCTCCTGCGCGGGAGGTGGTGGTTGGGTTGGTGCTTGACTACGAGGCCAGCAAGGTGGACGAGGAAATCATTCTTCGTACCGACCAGCAGGTTCTCATAGAACGGTCCAAGGTGAACGTGTCGGGTAATGGGGAAATCAGCACGCGGGATCGTTTGCGTGTAGGGACGTCCCTGCTGAAGATTGTGGATGTGTCCGTGGACCCGGCCGGGGCTCTTTACACCCTGCAAGTTCGAGAAGGTAGCGGCTGATGCCTGACGAGCGCGCACTGAGGCGATTCGAGGCCGACCTGGAGGCATTCGCAAACCGACTGGACGTGGGTGTAGGGGTTGTCACTCAACGTGTGGCACTTCAGGTGTTCACGGGTGTGGTTCAGAAAACCCCTGTAGACACAGGTCGTGCCAAGTCCAACTGGGGTATCAACGTAGGCGCTCCGTCACCTCCTCCTTCGCACGCCATGACAGAGGAGGAATCGAAGAGCCGACGTAAAGCCGGTAACAAGGCGAACGCCGCTTCGGAGGATGCAAAGGCTCTGGCGTACGCTTCTGCTGAGTTGGGTAGTGTGGACGGCAGCGACGCGGTGCACATAACGAACAACCTCCCGTACATCCAGGCATTGAACGATGGTCACTCGGACCAGGCACCGAAGGGGTTTGTGGAAGACACCGTCGCAGAAGTAGCACAGGTGATTCAGGAGATCATAACCGAATGAGCTTCGAGGCCGAACGTGCTGCTATAGAAGGATGGTTCCACGACCGGTGGGAACGATTCTTCGCTGCGGACGCTTATTGGGATGGATACCCCTTAGGTGCCCCTACAGTGCGCGCAGACTGTCGCGTGGCGTATGACAACGTTCAGTTCACAGCCCCGACGCCCGACCAGGACAACCCGCAAGAAACCGTGTGGGTGCGTCTCACGATACTGCCAGCGGGGGCCTCACAGATTACTCTTGGGGACAACCCGATACGTCAGCACAACGGGGTGATCTCGGTCCAGATCTTTCATCCCGAAAACGCCAAGGCGAATTGCATTCGGCGCGTGGCGGACATTGTGTCCGCTATCCTCGACTTGCAGTCTATTGCACTTACGGATGTGTCTGGGTTTGTACAGTGCCGACGTTCGAATCTGCGAAGGATTGGTCCCGAGAACGGTTGGTACCAAGTCAACGTGGATACCGTTTATGTACGTCAAAACAGTGCTGGTGTTTCTGGTGCTTTGTCTCTTGCATACGGACTGGTGAATGAGGATCTGGATGACTTTGTAGTGGGTGCCGGCTCTCCTGTAGGGGTTACATTGGCGTCTCCTGCAAGAATCGTTTTCCCCGTAACTACGGAGGACCATCCCAGGTTCTGGTTTGAGCCTCCGACTGGATTGGCATTTGGAGCGGTGTACAACATTGCTATAGAACGCACTCTGGGAACATTCGACCACACATGGGTCCCATTCAATCCGAAAGATGACATGGGCGCATTCAACGAAGATAGGGTTGTGTTTCACAGCAAAAGGTACCATGCGGGTGTGGTATACATAGCCGCCATCCATCACCTGTTTGAGATAGAGCAATGAGCGCACGTCTTTACTACGCGATAGAGACCTCTTTCAGGTCTGGCATAGCGCGCGGGGCCTTGCCTGATACGGGTACGGAGACCGACGACACTCAGCGTGACTTGGTGCTCAGGGGACGCGCACTTCCTGGAATAACCAACAGTGTAAGGATTGAATATGAGGAGGAGGAATCAGCCGAGGTAGCCACTAGTGCAGGTCGAGGGCCTCTACAGCCACCTACGAAGATTAACGCCAGGCAGGTTGGTCAGGTATCTTTGGGTCTGAGAAACTTGGGACGTTTGCTGCAGAGTGTTCTATGGAGTCAACCGAGTCCTGCAAGTCAAGGTTTGGGTATTCCAGTAGTGGATGCGGTGATTGAGGATGATGGACCTTTCATCCGTAACGGATCACACCGAAGAAGTCTTCTTTTGGTTAGGCAGGACGACGATGGCAGCCATCCACCTGCAAACACGGCATTGCAAGTTTTCAAGGGGGTGGTAATTGATGACCTGTCTTTCAGTCATACAACACGTCTCAGCACCGTCGGCGAACTAGGTGTTTGCACGTTTGGTTTCATTTGCACGGACTACGAGGCAGGCAGTGGTCGACGATACCCGGAGGACTTTTCGTCGGAAGGACTTGAAGATGATCGTCACTTTCACGAATTGAGCGCAGGTGCTGAAGTAGTGCTATCAAACCTTACTAACTTGAGGGTAGGGAATTACTTGTCAGGAGGGGAGGACAAGCACGTTTTCGTAGATTGCTTCTTTCGCAATTCTGTTCGTCCAAAATACGGACTGGGATCTTTATTCCCATTTGATATCGCATTGTCGCAAACCCCGTTTTCTTGTGGAGGTACTCTAGGCATAGTTCTTGACCAAGACACGCAAGGAACCATCCGCGCTTTGCTGTCTGATTTTGAGTCCAATGAGAGTCTGGGAGGTTTCCCATTGTCTTTCAATTTGGAACAAACTATATCCCCCAAAGATGGGTACAAATTCACATTCCCGTCCGTGTCCATTACCAAGGCACGAATGGTGGAACCTCCGGGAGGAGGTTCGGGAGGATCCAACGCTCCCTCTCAGTTGGAGGTGGAATGGTATTCCACTGGCACGGAAGACGGGGAAGCAATTCTTATTCAAAGATTGCAACAGACCTAAACGGAGGATGAAGTAATGAGCGAAGCCAACCAAGTTGAAATCTCATACCAGGCAGAGGCCGCTGGGCAGTTCGGAATCGCCGTACCTGAAAACGCCAAGCGCGAGCTTCGGTACAACTCCGAATCGCTCGTTGCAAACATCAACGACGAAGACAGCCCGGAGATCAGCTCCGACAGGCAGTTCTTCGACGTGATTCCGCTGGGTTCGTCCTTCGGTGGCGACATCCCCACGTCTCTGTCACATGGGAACCTGGACGACCTCCTGCCCAGCGCGTTCTTCAACCCATGGACGGATATCAGCATTTCAGGTGACGCGAATCTAGCTGTCGCCGCAGGTGTGTACACAGACACGGCCTCTGGGTTTGGCGCACTCAAGGTAGGGGACAGAGTAAGAACGGAAGGGTTTCCTGCCGCTGCAAATGCGAATGGGTGGAAAACAGTCACTGCTGTGGCTGACGATGGTTCTACGGTGACACTTTCACCGCCTGGACCTAACACCGCCGCTGGTAATGGCAGGTCGATAAAGTCTTCCAATCTCAAGAACGGAAAGACACGTCATTCCTTTTCCATCGAGAAGAAGTTCTCTGCACTCGACCCACTGATTCAGCACAACTACATCGGCTGCTTGGTGCAGGGGATGGCGATGGAGTTCCGAGCAGGCGCTTCGGTCACGGCGAATCTCACAGTGTCCGCGCAGAAGCATGCACAGGTGAGTGGGCCAAACGCGGCTGTATTCAATCCCATGCGAACGCCGGCTCCGAAGAACCTCATCTTTTCACCGGCGGACACGAAGGGTTTGCAGGTAGGACCGGCCGATTCGTTGCATGTTCCCGACACCGTGGTGCTTTCGGCGATCACCATGAACTTGGGCAACAACCTCCGGTCGCTACAGCAGCTCGGGACGCTGGACATCGGGGACATTCGTCCGGGTCGCTTCAGCGTGGAAGGTTCGTTGGAAATGTATTTCTCCGACGGTGGCTTGTACGACCGGTTCCTTGCAAGGCAGGAAACGGAAGTGTCGTGGCGTACGGTGGAGCCGAACAGCGACAACATCTACTACTTCGACATGCCGCGGGTACGTGTTCGCAACGCGCGTATCGTGGCCGGAGGCGTAGACACGGACCTGACGGCCCAGTTCGACTATCGTGCGCTGGGGCATCGTACACGCGGTTATACGTTCATGATGACGAAGAATGCGGCGTAAGGCAGAACGCGCGGCAGGGGAGGGCTGAGCGGTTCTCAGTGGGGTAATTTCAACGCGACGAAGGAGGTAGTACGATGGACCTGGCAAAAGAGTTTGGCACGGATTCAGAGAAGGAAATGGAGGGCGTGTGGTGCCGTATTTCTGACGACGCGGAAGCACTGATCGCTCGTGCGAACAATCGCAATTTCCGCGACTTCAACAAGAACGCGCTCAAGCCGTTCATGCGTCGGGGGCGGCTGTCCATCTCCGACGAAAAAATGGAGGACGTCACTCGCGAGAACATTGCGAAGACCGTCTTCCTGAAGATTCGCGGCAAGTGGCAGGAGACCGACGACGACGGCCAGTTGGTGGACGTCAAGGACAACCCTGCCAATCGTGTTCGTATCCTGAAGACGTATCCGGAGTTGATGGAAACGGTGCTGACGTACGCCAACGACTTCGAGTTGTATCGGGAGGAACAGATTGCGGACACGGTGGGAAACTAACCGAGCATTTCGAATGGTGGGATTCCTGGGGACCACAATACGAGGCTCTACTGGAAATAGAAAAGGCGGGATTTAAGGTAAAGGCACTGGAACGACTGCCCGAACTGTCAGATACCGCTAACGAGTTGCTTGCACACTACAGCAATTTGGTACGTAGGTGCCCGCAACCGTTTCCGTTTTCAGAGATTGAGGCGTATTGTCGTTTTCAGGGAATCCAGTCATTCGATGATCGGGAAGAGTTTCTCGTGTACCTAGACGCGATATTGGAAGTGTTAAGTGCTCTGAGAAGAGCCAAGGCGGAAAAGGAGGCAGGGAAAAGTGGCACACCGTCTGGTAACACTACTATCATTCAGCGAAAGGGACTGGGTTAATGGCTAGCCTAGACGTCAGGATAGACCCGACCCAAGCGAGACAGGGTTCCCAGGTAGTCCGACGCGAGCTTCGGAGCATCGGTTCCGAAGCTCGTACCACCGGCTCAGCTGTACGTCGGCACATAGGTGGGGACTTCCGCACGGCCTCCGAACAAGCGAAGCGTTCCGTCGCAGGCATCGCCAGTTCCCTTAGGGGTGTTGGTACGATTCTAGGCGGGTTGGTCGGCTTTACCGGCGTCACATCTTTGGTCAGGGCCTTTGCGTCGGGGCAGGCTGCTGCAACAACGTTCGAAGGATCCATCCAGGATCTGTCCGCAATCACCGGGGCGGTAGGAAACGACCTAGAGTTCTTTACAGCAGCCGCCCGAGAGATGGGAGCTACGACCACCTTCTCAGCGGCGCAGGCAGCAGACGCCTTTACGTTGATCGCGTCTGCCAAGCCGGACCTGCTCAGCAACGCGGACGCTCTGAAGCAGGTGACGCAGGAATCGCTTAGCCTCGCGGAAGCCGCTGGTATCACGTTGCCCGACGCGGCGAACGTCCTGGGCATTTCGCTCAATCAGTTTGGTTTGGCAGCCGACCAGGCAGGTAGGGTGATCAACGTTCTCGCCGCTGGTGCCAAGTTCGGAGCGTCTCAGATAACGGACACGGCGGCCGCGTTGAAGAATGCAGGCGTCACAGCACAAACGGCAGGCGTATCGTTCGAAACAATGAACGCTGCGATCCAGGTGCTTGCGTCGGTAGGCTTGAGAGGAGCCGAAGCCGGTACCCCGCTTCGAAATATCCTCCTCAAGTTGGAGCAGCAGTCGGAGAGCTTCCGACCGAGTGTTGTTGGATTGAGTCAGGCGCTGCAGAACGCCTCTGACGAGTTCACCACCACGTCAACTCGTGCAAAGGTGTTTGGTTCTGAGAACATCAACGCCTTTAACGCACTGTCGAATGGAATCCCGTTGCTAAGGCAACTGGAGGACAACATAACGGGCACGGGTGTTGCATATGAGCAGGCGGCCATTCGCGTTGACGATTTGGAAGGTGATTTGGCGGCACTGAATTCTGCTTGGGAAGACTTGAACATTGCGATTAGGGATACCGAGAGCTTGCGGAGTACGGTGCAGGGGTTGACTGATTTGTTCCGCTTGCTAGCGGGTCACATTGAGCGGATAAATGAATTGCAGGAGGAAGGCTTTGTACCTGCGACACAGTACGACTACTTGAGTCAAGATCTTACGAACTTGGACGCCCGTCTTGGGCAGTTGACCGAACGTTTGCAGGATCTACGGCAAGAGAAAGCAGACATAGAGCGGACCTCCGATCAGGATCTCATTTCATTGCAGTCACTGGAGGACCAGATTGTAGCAGTGCGCACCGCTGCTTATGAGGTGGGTCAAGCAAGAGCCGCTGTACTGCAGGGTCAAGACCAAGACCAACAGCAGATCCTAGACGATCTTAGCCAGGTGCAGGATCGTTTGGTAGACATCACACTTGAGTACTTGAACCTTGGCAGGCGTAGAGAGGAAGCTCTGGCGTATGACATGTCCGGTCGGCTGTTTCCTTTCGACTACGAAGGTGAGAAGCAGAGGTTGCAGGAAGCGTTAGAGGAAGCGAAAGCTCTTCGGGAACGCTTGTTTAGTGACTTGGAAAGAAGTACAGCTCCTTCACCTCAAGTTGAGGAGTACACGGATAACCTGGATCGTTTGAACGCCGAGGTGGGCAGTTTGATTGCGTTGCAGGATCAGTACTCAGTTGCCTTGCGGGAGGGTTCGACGGAGGTTGCTCAGATAGAAGAGCGTATCGTTGAATTGAGCAACAGCATCACGGATCTGCGGGCGGAACAGTTGCGAGCTACTAATCAGGCAAACTGGGATTCTGTGACAGCACAAGTTGAGAACTACAGGGATGCAATAGTACGATTGGCCGACGCGCAACGGGTGGCTGGTCAGGAAGCAAGAGCTACGGAGCAGGCCAACGCCCCTCCAAGCACAGAGCAGTTAGATCCATTGGCCCGTTTGCGCGGTCTTAACACGATTCAGTTGTTGCGACGCGCACAGACATTGCTTCGCGAGGTACGCACTCCACAAGAAACGTTGGATTTGGAGCGGCAGAGAATTGAGTTGTTCCGTGAAAGAGGAATCCTTACGGACGAATTAGCGCAACGAGCACGTGTACTCGCCCAAGAGGAATTTGATGCAGCTACCCAAGGGGTGCAATCTGGTCGGGAGCTTGTGGACGTCCACAGAGCTTTGGTGGATGCGCTGCTTCCCAGACAGTCCGCTCAGGACCTCTACGCTCAGAGGGTAGCGGATATAAACTTGCTGGAGCAAAATGCACAGAAGCTGGGGTTGTCCGACATTGACATTATCCGTTTGCGAATTGGTGCCTCGCGTGACCTGTCCGACCAGCTTGGAGAGCTCGAGCAGGCGCAACGCGAGGTGAATGACGTTACCGCCCAAGTGGTGCAGAGGTACCTTCCGACCGTAGCAGCGCAGCAGAGGTATCATCAAGCGTTGCGTGATATTGAAGAAGCAAACTTGGGTGTGGTGGACACCGAGCAGGCGAAGATAAATGCCCTGCGCGAATACGAGCGTGCGATAGGTACGACCACATCTTCGCTGGATCGAACGGTGGATGAAACGAAAGACGCCGTGCAAGTAATTCGGGGTGAGTTTGAGACATTGGGTGGGGACGTTGCGGGAGCATTGGCGTCTGCCTTCTTGGGCGCCGAGACGCAGTTCGATGGTTTTCTAATTCGTTTGGCACAACGGGCGTTATCCGCGCAGTTGGAAGCGAATGTGATCAACCCGATATTGGGATTCGCGAGCACCTTCCTATCGGCGTACACGGGAGGGTTTTCGTACAACTACGCTTCCACTGGAGGTGCGAATCCAGGACTTTCTGGGGCGTTGCAATCCGGTGGGGCAGCCAGAGCGGGTGGGAGCTACATAGTAGGTGAGGCCGGTCCCGAGCTTTTGACGCAAGGTGCTCGAGGAGGTTTTGTGACACCGTTGTCCCAAGGACGGGGTGGAGGTGTGACGGTAAATATCTACTCGGGTGATGCTCAGGCCGAGGTGGAGGAACGAGAAGGGCAGTCCGGGGAACAAGTGATAGACGTAACCGTAGGAAGCGCTTTGGGTCGTATGAGTGACAGCGGTGAGCTGGATGCGTTGTTCGGTTCCTATGGCGGTCGGCGTTCTCTAACTCCGAGGTAGTGGAAGATGCCATCAACAATTTACTGGCCGTCGGAAAATCCTGACAATCCAGGACAGGCGCAGGTGCCAGGTAATCCCGCGCTTGTAGCACCTGGTCTGCGACTACCCGCACGCTTTCAACCACGGGGGTTTCGAAGACAGCCGAAACCCACAGCTCTTGTCACGCAGCCGGAAGTAGGTCCGGTTCGTATTCGAGGCAGGACCACTCAGCGCATTTACAACATTCGCGGGAACATAGTGCTCACTGAAGCACAGGTGGACGTGTTCGAGAATTTCTACTACAACACCTTGGCCAGAGGTACGAGGTCATTCAACTGGGTAGATCCTTTAAGACAGCACACCCGAGTGGAGATGATCTTTTACGGTCAGGCGGCTCCTGCAATTAACGCGGCAGGCCCGATCACCTATTTGGCTGTATTGGAACTGGAGATGTACAGCTGATGGCACACGAAGTTTCAGCGACGTTAAGGGATGCCATTTATCGTGGCAGAACTGAGCGTGTCTTCATCGTTCTTTTGAGCATCACGCATCCGAGGCTTACGGAAACCATACGCTTCAGTTCTGATGGCAGGGACACAGTATCCAATGGCATTCGCTATCAGTCGTTTCCGTTCAGGATAGCTCTGCCGGATGACAGACAAAACGCGCAGCCTCGAGCGCAGCTGGAAATCCCAAATGTGGATTACAGCATCATCACCTTTTTGAGAACGGTGCCCACGCCCGCCACGGTGGAAATTCGTGTCGTACTTGATTCGGATCCTAACAGGGTGGAAAGAGGCCCTTGGGTGATGGAGCTGGTGGACGTTTCATACACGATTGAGAGTGTGAGAGGGACGATACGCGCTCCGTCTCTATTGTCGGAGCCATTCCCCGCAGAATCATACAACGCGACCGATTACATCGGCCTGTAATGAACGATCACATACCAACGTGGATTAGGACGTACATCGGCATTCCGTTTGTTACGGGAGGTCGTGCGAGGTCTCAGGGGGTGGATTGCTGGGGCCTTGTGTGTCTCGTTTACGAAGAACAGTTTGGGATAGAGCTTCCACACTACTCGAACGGCTACGCGGATGTAGTTCGGGATTGCAAACAGATTAGTCGCTTGATTGAACGTCACAAAGAACCGATGTTTGAAGTGGTGACGGAAGACGTTTCGCCGAGTAACGGAGTAGTGGTGTTACTACATGAGCGTGGGCTTCCGCTTCATGTGGCACTTTACGCGGGAAAGGAAAACGGCACCAAGTACGTACTGCACACCACGCAAGATAGAGGCCACTCGTACCGGGAGAGGTTAAATGGACCAGAGCTTAGTTGTAGCGAACCAATCTTCTTCAGATATAAAGGAGGTGATCCCAAAGGAGGGTGACCTCATAGTATCCATTGGTGCGCTACCATTCGAGAGTGGTCTCCGCAAGGTTCTTATGGTGCCAGGAGGTGCTAGAAAGACAATTGCGGATATCCTCGGTCCCGTTCCCGAGTGCGATAGGCATTCCATAACGGTGCAGTTCAAAGGGGAGGTGATACCAGAGGATCAGTGGGATACGTTTATGACGGGCGAAGAAAGGTACGCTTTGTACATTAACGTGGTGCCACACAATCGGAACGTCCTGGCAATCGTCGCGGCTGTCGCCCTGTACATTTTCGCCCCGTACGCTGCGGCGTACATCGCAGGTGCATCTTCTGGGTTTGCTTACACAGCAGCTTTGGCAGGTGTTACGGTAGTTGGTTCCTACGCTATTGGGCAGATGTTGGGCCCCGAGGTTGGTGGTCAGAATGACATCACAAGGGATCCGCAAAGGTTTGGCATTCAGTCCACGCAGAACTCAGTACCTTCCCGGCGCAATTCTGTTCTGTGCGTTATGGGTACCCATAGGGTAGCGCCTTATTTTGCTTGTAGGCCTTACGTGTTTGTGGATGGTCCAGATACACTTGTCTTCAGAGGTTTGTATGATTTTGGTTACGGTCCAATAGATTTTGATGTAGACAGTTTTAGATTTGGAGACTCTGCAATTTCAGGTTTTCAAAATGCCACTGTTGTCACTCACGAAGGTTTGCCAAACACTTTAAGTGAACTATCGGATTTTTCGGAAACGCATGACCAGCGGCAAGTAAACAAACAGCTGGAAGGCACTTCTGAGGGTGCTGGTGAGTGGTCCGAGTTTTCATACAAGCCGGGGGTAAATAGAGCTGTATTGATTGTATCTTTCAATTCTTTGCTCAGACTTAGCAAGAAGGGGGACAAAGAAAACAGAACTGTTACTTTTGAGATTCAAAAGAAGGAAGGAACTGGAGTGTGGTCAAACAGCAATGAAGTGAGTGCTACTGCTGCTACGACTTCACAGCACTTTCTTGAAATGAACATTTCATTGACTACAAATGTAGGAGGTTCGATAAGGATTAGAAGATCAACATCGAACGAAGATGATGTAAGAGTTCAAGACGTTTCTATTCTTACTCATGTAGATTTCATAACTCCTGAGACACCTGTAAAGGCGCTGGGCAGAGCACTTGCTTTCGTTCAAATAACAGCCGACAGAAATTTGAATAACATAGTGCAGACATTTACGGCCATTTGCACTCGCAAGATTCCGTTTTACCAAGGTGGAGCGTGGACGGCTCCTAGGGGTGGTGCAGGAGCGTCGAGTCCTGCATGGCAGTTCGCCTCAATCCTTCGTGGCCCTGGTATCGTGGCTCCCATACCAGATGAAAACATAGACGCGGAGGCCTTGGCAGAGTGGGCCTCTCGCTGCGCTACAAGGGGTTACCGGTACGATGGTGTGTGGAACAATGCGGAAGGTATCTGGGATCGTTTGAATACTGTAGCGGCGTGTGGTCGCGCTTCGGCTACATTGGTAGACGGGAAGGTGTACAGTGTGGTGGTTGACCAGGAAAAGACAGTGCCGGTAGACCTGATCACCCCCAAGGATACCTTGCAGTTTACCGGAACAAAAGCCTTTAAGGATCCACCGCACGGGTTCAGAGGTTTCTATAACGACAGGGACAACGAATATCAAGAATCCGAGATCACCGTTTACGGGCCTGGTAGAAACGAAACGAACAGCACGAACATTGTCGCTGTTCAGTTAGCACCTTTGGGGATAACCACTGCGGCAGAGGTACACAAGTTTCTCAGATATCTGCTTGCGAACGAATTGCTGCGTCCTGAATCTTTCAGGGTCATCCAGGACATAAAGCATTTGAGATTGCAGAGAGGGGATTACGTAGACCTCCTGTACGATGCGCCGTTGATCGGTCTGGGAGCCGCGAGGTTGATAGAGACCGACGCTTCCCGTAGAGGGGATGGTAGGTGGGGCGCGTTTTCCTTGGAGGAAGATATTGAACTTAGCACAGGGCAGAATCACACCGTTCGGTTTCAAACATTGTCCGGTGAGGCTGTGATTCTGCCCATTGTGAAATCTCGCAACGTTTCGATTCCTACACAAAGTGTTCGAGTCCAGGCAACTGGTGTTCGTGATTAAGGAGGAAGTGAAATGGGACTGAAATTGGCAGGCGCACGGAGAGTCAACCGCGGCGGGTTCTTCGGTACGGGAATCTACCTGGCTGCAATGTCAGATGGCAGCACGGAGTTCCCGGCAGCGGGAGCTTATGCTCGCGTAGGCTCAACGAATATAGCGCGGTGGGAAGCGGATGCCGTGAACGGGTGGCACGTGAATTTGGACGCTCTGGATTTCCCCGAGCCTTCGGCGGTTCTGGGTGCCCCCGCATTCGGCGGTTTTTATGACGCCCAAGCGTCTGGCAACTTGCTGTTCACTGCGGACTTGACGGGTGATCCAGCAGCTCCGGGACTGGGCGCATCTTTCGGAGCCGACGCCCGAAGCATGAGACTCCGTTTCAACGGAGTCGGTTCGAAGCTTACGCCCAGAGGTTCCATCCTGGCATTCACAGAAGGCATAGTCGGTGGGACGTCAACCACGCGGTACGTGAGCGTTCATTCTGCGGAACCGGACGCTACAGGCTCAAACCAGGAGGACGATAGCGTTCCAATCGCGCAGACGGCTTGGTCCGAGGTAGGAACTCAGCAGAATTCGATTCGCAACAATGCGGCGGTTGATTTTGGTATTCAGGCGACGGACCTCCCCGACCTCATGTGGGTGGCCTTGCGAGAAGGTGCGGCGGCGAACTCAGCAGTGCTGTGGAAGGACGCTTTCGACAACAACCCGGACGACCCGGCTGTTGGGGACCGTCTCACATTCCCCGAAAACATGATCACGATCACGGCGACCATAGACTAACCAAGTTCTGAACTGGACTGGTAGGACGGAGAACCGCCATGGCCGCCGGTGACGTCTACGCGGTAGTTCCTAGCACGTCTTCTGGCGCGAACAGATTGCGTCGCCGCAGCGGGTGGGCCGGCGTGTGGGACAGAGGCATCACTCCTCCGTCTACAAACAGCAGTGGAATGGCTTTCGATCCGGCAGGTAATCTATATGTATCGGATGCCAGTAGGAATCGTATTTACCGTCGCGCAGGAGGTTATTCGGGATCTTCTTGGGACGCGGGGATAACTCCTCCATCGGGTGTAGGAGGGAGTATTTTCGGCATTGCGTTCGATTCGGCAGGAAACCTCTATTGTGTATTTGGGAATTTCCCAAATCAAAGAATCTATCGCCGAGCAGGAGGTTATTCGGGGCCATCTTGGGATGCAGGCATATCTACCCCAGGTGGTACTAGTATTTTCGGCATTGCGTTCGATTCGGCAGGAAACCTTTATTGTGTAGGAGGTACAAATCCAGACAGAATTTATCGCCGTACAGGAGGTTACTCGGGAAGTTCCTGGGATGCGGGCGTTACTCCACCGAGTAATAGTTCATACGGTATAGCTTTCGATGCAGACGACCGCATATACGCTAACAATTTCGGTTCCGGAAGAATATTTCGTCGCACTAATTACACGACCGGGGTTTGGAATAACGATAGCATTACAGACGGCACTACGGGATCGGGTGTCCCACGCGCTCGTGCCATAGCGATAGAACCTGCAGCCTCAACACCCTCTGCTACTACTGTACTTCTAAACACACCAGGTGCCGGAAATTGGGTTGTTCCTCAAAATGTTCGTTCTTTAGATGTAGAGCTTGTTGGTGGTGGTGGTAGAGGAGCGGACGCCGCTGTAGGAGGCAGAGGCGGCGCGGGACGCGGAGGAGGTGATAGCACTTTCGGTACGTTGTCAGCAGAAGGTGGTGGTGGTGGGGGTGCTGGTGGAAGCTCATTTAATGGTTTTTCAGGAGGTGCAGGAGGAGGACCAGCAGGTGGAGGTGGAGGTGGAGCTGCACAATCTCAAGCTGGTGGAGGTGGAGCCGGTTCAGACGGAGGGTCGGCCGGAACTTCAGGGGACATCGGTACCCGTTCAGGTGGCGGAGGGAATGGTCCGTCGGGAGGTACAGGAGGTGTAGGGCGCGCAATAGGAACTGGACGCGGTATTGGAGCAGGTGGTGGAGGAGGCGGAGCTAGTGGTGGTAGAGCATCAGGTGGTGACACCAATATAGATGGTGGTGATGGTGATGGAGTTCCGGGCGAAGCCTCCGACAATCCCGGTACAAGCGGTGGCAGTGGTAGGTCCGGGGCAGCTGCTATTTCAGGACTGTCCAATTATGGAGCAGGCAGAGGTGGTACCGGTTCCACTGTACAAGCTCAAGATGGTGGAGCGGGTGGCGGTGGCGGTGGTGCTTATGTACGTAAAAATTCTGTTTCCGTCACACCAGGGCAATCTATAGCTTACACCGTCGGAGCCGCAGGCGGCTCCGGTGCTCAAGGTGGTGCTATTCGTATAAGGTACACGATTGATACTAGCACCCCAGCAGCACCTTCTTTCGACGACGCTACCGGAGACGCAGTAACTTGGGTGTCGGGTAGGACCATCCCGCCCATTAGCGTCCCGCAAGCGAATGGTAATCCTGCACCAACGTATGCTGTTGTAGGCAATCTTCCAACTGGAATAGCGTTTGATGCAACTAATGTAGAAGCACTACGAATTACAGGTGCCCCGGTAGGGCGTCCATCAGGTACCATCACAATACGTGCCACAAATTCCGAAGGCACAGCCGATTGGACTATTGATTACTCGACGGACCCGGCGCCACCTGCTGGAGTACTGACGGAAACTGCAGGAGATGGAGGCACCGGTAGTACTTTCATAACTTTTAATATGGTTCCTGGTTTTCTAATTCCAGCTTCCCTAGTTGCAGGAGGAGCCACAGCCTACCTCGTCAGGGTAGAGCTCATTCCGGACCTTGGCAATGTTTCGTTGTACACTAATGCCTCTACGGTATCGTCCGTATTTAGTGGATTGACTTCCGGACCCGAGCTTACGGAATTATGGGAGCAGTATGCTGAAGCGCTGACAATAAGCGCAGGTGGTAGAAACCTTGTAATACCTGGTCCTAATGCTGCGGGATTAAGCACACGAGATTCTACCGAACCCTATTCCTGGGCGGTCGCGGAAGGTGCCGCACGAGATGAGTTCCGCGCGTTTCATACGGCGTACCGGGCGTTATCGCTGGCTGCCCGGAACGCTACAACGGTCACTCTTCGAGATGGACCACTACCTGTAGCACCGTCATGGAATACCGACACCGGTCCCGCTATTACCGGTGTAGCAACAAACGCCATCGCCCCGATCATAATTCCAGCAGTTGACGTTGGCATTCCTGATCCAACTTACGAAGCCTCCGGGGTTCCTGCTGGGCTAGCATTCAACCCCGTCACTAGGGAGCTTAGTGGTACACCGGCTGCCGCTGGCACAGGTACGATCACGATCACCGCGACGAACAGCGCAGGGTCGGATACGTACACTCGGAACTATGCGTTCACGGACCCGAATCAAGCGCCTGCGGTAGCCATCGCAACGCAGGCGCAAACGGTAGACGGTGGTGCTGTAGTGCAGCTAGCGGCGATGGCTAGCGACGCCGATGGAACGATTGTTAGACAGCAGTGGACGGCAGCTAGAGGGGCGTTTTCAAACGCAGCTATTTTAGGACCTACTTGGACGGCTCCAGCACGTACTAATCAACGGCAGCCAATCACCCTTAGGCTCACCGTAACGGACGACGACGGAGCGACCGCATTTGCTGAAGTAGTAATTACTGTTCGCACAAACGTCCTGTCTGATTGGGTAGTGCCTCAAGGTGAAGAACAGGCGTGTGCTGCGGTGATACAGGTCGCTCGCAACGGTGACCTGAGATTCCTGAATGGTGTGATACTAGATGGTGACTTGGAGCTCACGGACAACTTCGCATTTGATCGTGTAGGAGCCTATCCAAATCCGAACCGAGCTAACTTTGCGGATGCTGTAGGCACGGCGATCAACGCCCGCACTTTGTTCGCAGGAAGCGGAGACTTCTCAGAAGGAACGATTTATGTACAAGATACGGCTGGTGTAGTAGGTGAAGACGTTGCAGACATCCCCGACGCACAGCGTGGAGGGGCAGGAATCAACGTCCTGCAATCCGAAAACGCTGAGCTGTTCAACAAGGTTAACGGATGGCAGACAGGCGACAATGTAATAGTAGCGTTTACCATTCCTCTCGTTGTACGTATAGCAGCCGACTTCGAGGCCAAGATAGAAGGTTCGTCGAGTCTTTCGATAACAGAACCAAATTCTGTCCGTATTGCAGCCGACTTTGAAGCCTCGGTAATCGGTGATTCAAGGTTAGATGTAGTAGAACCTGATGCAGTAAGGATTGCAGCCGACTTTGAGGCTGTGGTAGAAGGTTCGTCTCAGTTAGTTGTTACGAACCCAGTTCGTATCTCGGCCGACTTCGAGGTTACTGTAGCAGGTACATCGGCTCTCTCAGTAGTAGGGCCGGATGCAGTTCGAATCGCAGCCGACTTCGAGGCTACTGTAGCAGGTAGAAGTGAACTGCATCTAGTTCTGTCTTCATTAGACTTGTCCTTATTTGATCGAACTAGAAAAACAGTAGACTTTGCAGCTCTTATCCGACGTTCTAGTGACACCTATCTATATGCTGACAGTAGCCGATTAGGAACTGATTCACCTGTAGAGGGAGAGGTTGGATTTGGTAGCAGTGAGACATTGATTTCTCGCATTTGGTGGCGTGAAAACAGTTGGTTGGAGTTCAACGACGATGACTCACCAAGCGCTGCGAACATAGGGGACTATTTCGGTCCTTCTGGTGCTGGTCATAGTCAAGCTCTGTACTTGATTACCAAGGACGGTAGAGCCGGTGTCAGGGTAGCAGACATCTATTCCTCCACGTATCCTGGAGGAGGCAACAGCATTCAGTTTGGTAGGGATTCTAGTAACCCGATTCCAAACGACATGCTGATGTTGTTCAATTCTATAGGAGTAGGTGACAGTTTCATTATTGCCCTTGCACAGTCTGACCCAGTTCGAATCGCAGCCGACTTCGAAGCTGCGGTGATAGGTGATTCGAGATTAGATGTAGTAGGGCCGGATGCAGTTAGAATCGCAGCCGATTTTGAAGCTACCGTAGCAGGTACATCGGCCCTATCCATAACAGAACCTGATGCAGTAAGGATTGCAGCCGATTTTGAGGCCGTGGTAGCAGGTTCGTCCCAGTTAGGAATCACGCAAGGTGTCCGTATCGCAGCCGATTTTGAAGCTACCGTAGCAGGTACATCGGCCCTATCCATAACAGAACCTGATGCAGTAAGGATTGCAGCCGATTTTGAGGCCGTGGTAGCAGGTTCATCCGACTTGTCGATTGCAGGTCCCGTCCGAATCGCAGCTGACTTCGAAGCATACGTAGAGGGTTCGTCGAACTTAGTCATTGAGGTAGGTGTCCACAGACTTCGTTTCAATTTGAATTTGGGAGTTCCCGGAGACTGGTTGTTGGGTGGGGTTGACGGGTTTGTTAACCAGTTGCTTATTTATGACGACGGGGACGTGGAGCTTCGACTCAGGTCCGGCATACAGTTCACCACAGAGGCTCTCAATAACCTGCAGCTATCTTTTGGTGGTGTAACCGTAAGAGGGCTACAAGTAGGTAGGTGGACTCCGTCCAATACGGATGCGGTGCTCGCATTCTATAACTCGTATGACGGATCTGCGTCGGCAGACATTTCTCTTACCTTCCCACAAAGAAGCGCAGAGCCTGATTTTGATTACCAGTTGGTTTCCCCGCAGCCGCTTGGATCCTCGCCTCCCATAGATTCAATGGGTGCGATTGGAGTTACCAATCGAGTCACTCTGGAATGCTTGGTGGAGGGGATTCGGTCCATAAACGACCTGTCCGCAGAAGTATTCCTGGTGCCCTTGTCCAATGCGATTCATGATGCTGAGACAGGTCCCATACCTCCATACGACCCGAAGCTTACAGTTCCTTATGGGTTGTTGCCTCAGCTCTTGGAGATTCCTAGGGATGGATTGCCTGGGGCGGATGCTGTAGAGTGGTTCAATGGTAACGACGCCCCCACGGATGATATAGGGGATGACGGAGACTTTTATTTACAGACGTCCAATTCGGACGTGTGGGAAAAGAGGAATGGTTCGTGGGTAGTGGTAGCCAGCTTTAAGGGGGCGCAAGGTGCTACATGGTTTACAGGACCGGGACAACCCGCAGCCAGCCTCGGGGGTGACGGGGACTACTACTTCCAGACTTCGGACGCATCTATATGGAGAAAGGATGCTGGTGTTTGGACGTACTTGGTAGACATTGACGGAGCCGACGGAGCCACGTGGCACTCGGCATCCGGTGTACCGGCATCCACATTGGGCAAGCTTGGAGACTTCTACTTCCGAACTGACCAAGGTTATGTGTACGAAAAGATAGGTACCATGACTTGGATGTTCTTGTACGACCTGACAGGTCCACAAGGAATAAGAGGGGCAACCTGGCACACAGGTGCAGGTAATCCCTTGCCTCGCCACGGTGTAGATGGAGATTTGTGGTTCAATCATTCGAATAGCACAGTGTGGTCTAAGGCTGGAGGTGTTTGGTCTCAAATAGCGGATTTGGCAGGAGCCGACGGAGCAACTTGGTATTCGGGTTCCGGTATTCCAAGTAACTCTCTAGGTAACAATGGAGATTGGTACTTCCGTACTTCTACAGCTACTATATGGAGAAAAGCGAGTGGTACTTGGTTTCGGCAGGTAGACATTGATGGAGCAGATGGAGCAGACGGAGCAACTTGGTATTCAGGTTCTGGTGCCCCATCAGCCAGTTTGGGCAGGGTAGGAGATTGGTACTTCCGTACTTCGAATGGTTGGGTGTATCAAAAGACTTCTAACTTTGTGTGGACCTTCCGCAGAGACATTACAGGCCCGCAAGGCCCGCAAGGTGACCCCGCGGAAATTCCCGGTGCTATTGGAGGAACAAGAACTATACCAGAAGGTAGTTTTGTTGCGGTATATACGGCACCTGTCGGAGTAACTCCATCTTCTGGTACGTACACTACAATAGCGTTTACTTACACACAAACAGGTGCTAGTAGCATAAGAGTAGGTTCAGCACTTATACCTTACGCTACAAGCTCTCGAACAGCAAGGGTAGCTATTTCCTCGGAGGGAGGAACCAGTAGAAGTGATCCTATTTTTCTTTATGCTTATTGGTCGGCAAGGGTACTATATATAGGACGTTCAGGAAGTGTTACATTGAGTAATGCTACATTTCAACGAGCAGCCATCATCCAGACTACTTCGTAGGGGGTTACTATGTTATTTTCACAAATTGTGGAAGTGATGAATCAGATTTTTATTTCGTACTCAGACAGAGGTTCTGGTCCAGTAGTTCTTCCTGAAACGGTCATAAAGATCCTCGAAGATTTGGATAAGGGTGTTGAGGAAGAGGTTACCGAACTAGATTGGGATTCCATTGTGTGGCCCTCTTCTCTGGTAAAACCAAAATGGATTGAATTACCTTCTTTGCTTATGCAAGAGAGAGTTGGTAATCTTAAGTCTGATTTATTGACAGGTTTAATTAACCAAGAAGAGTTGCGAATAACGTCCGCATATATAGGGGACCAAGATGTACCTCAGAATACTGTACAGGAATTGTTGTATCGTATACGAGTTTCTGCTGAGACATTGACGGAAAAGAACGAGGAACGAGATCGTCTGCACGCAAAAGCAAAAAGTATACGAGCCTGGCTTTCAGATCCTGCTCGTACTATTGAGGAATTGGAAAAGTTTGATCCAACAAACGACACAAACTGGGCAAAGGACTAACAGGAGATATCTAATGGCTAAGACACAACCGAAGATCACAAATGTAGACCGCGTGGAGGGCGTCAAGTTGTACCTGCAGCAAGCCCTCACCCGAATCACGGCATTGGAAGACGCCATGAGAGGAGATCGCGCGACGATGGTGCAGGTTGAGGTGGCGCGAGATGAGGTATCAGAGGCGAACAAACTGATGCAAGGCGTTTTCAGAAGCGCAAAGGCAAAGGCCTCTCGCACAACTTGACGCCTTTATATTTTCGCCAATACGTTTCTATGTAATTCAGGGAGGCTGCTCAGACATGGCAACTTTGCGAAGAACGGGACCGGCGGTAGCCGCACCCGGTACTCTGGTCGCTCCGGAAGACGGTACGGCTCTGGGCCTTGCCAGTCAGGTCATGGCTGAAGCAATTGCTTCGCAAGATCTAGAGTCGCTCATTGGTCATACCGCAGGAGACGGAGCCCCAGCACAGGATGGGACTGTCGTGTCTCTCCTCTATGAAGATACGAGTACGATGCCAACCACCCTGTACCTCCGTGCCGGGATTACCCTCGCTGTTGATGGTACGATACAGAGTGTGGCGTATCGTGCGTTAGGGGAGGGCACAGGAGGTGTCCCAGTGGATAGGGAGGCGATCATTGACGCGATGGGTGCGTTGATCGCGATGCTTCCTGAATTCACGTATGACCCCGCAACGGATCGCTTCACATTCGGCCTCCAGAACGATTCGGTGTCGGCCCTAAAGGCGCTTGCTGGTAATGACGAGCAACGAGCAGCGTGGGCTCAGAAACTGGCTGTGCTGAGTACTGCGGAGTTCAATCTGGAACGGCTGAAAGATTTAACGTTCCTCCCGAAAGTGTCTCCGGGGTTCGTGGACCTGTCCAACATACCACGGCGTTTCTTTGTGCGTGCCGACTTCAGGCAAGAGTTGTACCAAACTGCAACGGTCCTGCGAATGATTTTCGCAGGACAGACGAGAACCCAAGCCATTGTACTCAACCAGTCCTCTAACGAAGTGACTGGGACATTTGCGATTGATGATGCGCCACGGGCAGTATTGGAGGCTGGCGCTGCGGGGGTTGAAGTTTCGTTTGTTGTATCCCTGCTGGATGAACACGGTGTTACTCTCGTGTCTAAGAGCATCGAGTTGGAGGTAGTGCGAAGTGCCGCACACCCCGACTCGTTGACCAGCATCGCGCAGTCGTTCAACGAAATGATCGCGCAACCGACGCAAGAAGCCCGCATCTATTCCAAGCCGAATTACACGGAGACGATTGTCAACCGTGATGACCTGGATGGGGACTACGCACTGGTGCTAGGCGTCCTTAGCACTCTCGGTTACGGTGACCGAGGCGTGGACGTGGATTCGCTGCGCGTCTATGTGCGGGCAGCAGACAGATCAACCACGGAAGTGCACCGAGAGGATTGGACACTCGTTCAGGACAATCGCGTTATCGACTTCAATATCAGCGCTTCAGAGGAAAGCGGTGCGGGCGGCCGTATACAACGCGATGCTCAGGGCCGCCATTCTTACCACTTCATAGTGGTGTTCTACGATGATGTTACGCCAGTCTACACAACCGTCGACCCTGCGGTGCTGTGGCTGGAAGACGAAACCCACGTAGTGCGGGAGTTGCCCGAGTATCCCGAAGAGGGTTCGAGGGACAACAAGATTCCCAAGTTCAACGGTGATGCTATAGGTTGGGAAGATGATGCGGTTGGGCTGACAGAGGCGGACGTCGCTAGAATCATTCGCGACAACATAGACACGATTCGGATCAGACCCAGCTATTGGTCGACCGAGAATGACGACGCCCGGAACTACTTTATTCATTTGCACTCGGGGGCGGTTCCTTCCGGTACTACGCATCTTCAACTCAACATCAAGGGTGCCGTAGTTCGCGTTGAGTACGTGCTCGCGGACGAGGACTACGTCTTTGCTTTCAATGCGGCGGCTGCAGGCAACACCAACCGTGCAATAGCTCGCGACGGCGAGGAAACTCTTCAAGCGCAGTTAACGTACCAGGATCGTTCGGGGGCACAGCCGCTAGATTTAGAGAATCACAATTTCCTGCTTGAGGTGGTTGCCGAGACTCCCACCGACGCGTCTTCAGTTGCAGACGACCTCACTGTGGAAATCGCTGCTCGTCAGGCCGGCGATGCCGCACTCGGCGCTCGTGTCACTACATTGGAAGGCCTTCCTGCATTGCCGGAACTGCCCGCCGCAGGTTCTCGCGATAACAAGGTACCAAAGTTCAATGGTGACGTGCTCGGATGGGAGGAGGACGCTCAGGGAACGGACGCAGCGATTCCCGACAATAGTCTTCTGCCAATCAAGGCGCAGGCCGACACCCCGGAACGGCAGCGTGCGTGGCGAGACCGACTTGCGGCCGGACAGATATCTGCCGGTAATACGTTACCAGATCTTGCGGAAACCAATACCGGTAGGGACGTCAGGGTAATAACGCAGAATGTTGCGGACGGATTGTCTTTCGTGGATCTCGCAGATCCTACTACCAATCTAACATCCGCCATTGCTGGTGATGTGATGATGGTCCTGCTTCTTGGGACCAAGAGGTGGGTGCGCGTAGGTAATTTGTTGAGACGAGGCGGGGATAGCACAGACCAGACCGCGCGCGACGGCGCGCAGGAAGCGTTGGCCGCCGCGCAGTCGAATAGTGAACGTTTGGGTGTTGTAGAACAAAAGACAGCCGACGTTGACTTGGCAGTTGATAGTTCGGTATGGGCTGCCGCACCAGCACAGGAAGTGCAGATAACGGTCATCCCTGAGTCGAGCACGCTGCACGCACAAATCCTCGACCGCTCATTCGACCCGGCTGACCTTACAAATGCCCAAGTGTGGGCATCGGCGGTTGCGACGACTGCGGTCAATGATATCGTCTTGATGCGCCTTAGGGACGGACTAGATAACCTCCGTTACCGCTATACTATTGACGGTGCGCCGGAGCCAATCTACGAACACAACAAACTCCCGAACGCCGCGGCTCCCTGGACTTATTTCAACCTGGCACAATTTGCAGCGGGCCTGGATGTAGTGATGCAGAAGCGCCGGGACGCCACGCATGGTATTTGGAAGGGTGAGCTTGGCGGCCAAGCGCTGGCACCAATCACTGAAGAAGCCACCGCGCGGGAGCAAGGCGACGAAACTCTCAATGCTCTGATTTCTCCGTTCAACCAGATTGACGTGACTCCACATTCTCTGTCCGGGACGGTGCTGCCCGAACAAATAACCGTCTCGCTTGAAGATCCTAACACCAAGGCGGACAGTATCGCGAAGGTGCGTGTAAGGTTGCAGGGCACGATCCTTGGCACGACGGCGGTAGCGTCAGGCAACTTCGGTGGGATTAGTGATGCCAACAACGTTCTTTCATTCAACGTTCCAGACCTAGTCAGGAGGAACATTGCGAATAACGCGGCACCAGCTGTAGATGTAGATGTCGAGTTCTTAACGGCGGCAGACGCGCGTGTACATAATCACAGAGCGCGCATTGCGAAACGGGTGGGCAGTAATTCATATCCTCATGCTCTTACATCCGCCGCCGCTATCACATGGAACGCTGATAGTACGCTTCGCGCTACTTTGGCGTTGGGTGTAAATGCGGTATTGAACATAACAAATGGGCAGCCCGGAGACGCAGCGATTCTCACGGTGACACAAGCCGCGGGTGCCTCGCGCACGCTAACACTCAATGCTGCTATAGCTAGAGGTGATTTGCCGCAGCCGAGGATGCCGAGCCACGCCACGGAAGTTCGTAAGGTCCACCTGAGTTTTATCAAGGACGGGGCTACTTGGACCTACCTTGGAATGCTTGGTGAGCCTCGACCAGGGTGGCGTGCACTCGCAGGTGCCAGTCCGTATACGGTGCTGCCGACGGATGACGAGTTTCGGATTGAGGTGAACCATACTAACGCTCATGTTTACTCAATTGATATTGCTAGGGTTCAGTTGGTTCCGGGCACGGCAAAGGAATTTAATGTAGAGGCAAACCGTGCTGACCAAGAAAACATCAGTGCTACAACTGTTCAAGTGACATTGAACGAGGCAGGTACGGAGTTAACTACGACCTTAATGGTCGCCGGAGGCGCTGCCCATTGGTCTATTGTTGCGGCCTACGCCAGATAGAAAGGAGGAGAGTTCTATGAACACAGGAATACTCCGAACCACTGAGGATGGATCTACTTACATTGGCAGGTCGGACTTGGGTTTGCCAATGGATGCTAATCTGACTTCAATGGGTTGGCATATTTCAGACAGTAACCCAATGCGTTTCGCTATTTGGAATGGTCATCAATTTGAAACAATAGAGGGAACCTTCGTGGAATCGTCCAGAGGGAGATTCCACATAAAGTTTGGCAAGCAGCCTCATGAATATCTTGCGGCTTTGTACTACCCCATCGACCCACGCATGGCGATCGGAGACATTGTAAATGCCACTACCGCCTACCCGAACGCCGACAACACCGGATGGCTCTTCGCGCACTGCGACAAGGACTTCCATATCGACCACGAGTTCAAGCTGCTCGCGAGCATCACCACGGTATTCGAACGCCAGATGCACGCCCTACACAAGGTGCTTCGGACCGCGACGTACAGCGCCCTCCTGAGCAGCACCTCCGACAGCCGGGACGCATTCGGCGCCGCAAGCCGCGCGTATGACTACCTCGGGAACTTCCGCGAGGATGTGAAAGCGCATGTCCTCGCCGAGGCTCGCAAGGTGCATCTCGGCTACTATCATCAGAACCCGCACGAAGCGCACATCCACGACCCCGTCGAGAAGGCGATTCTGGCGGTGGGTCAAGACTGGGTTGCCAACAAGCAGGCGATTGTGTGGCAGTCGATTCAGGCGCAAGTTGGCTTCGTCCTCGCGGCCGTGCAGAAGGAGCACGACTACGAGACGCGGTGGGACCGCCTTGTGAACGCCCCGCGGCGTGGTGAGGACCCTGTAGGCGGCTACGAGTACTGCTACACCGCCGTCACCTCGAAGCACGTAATCGAGGGGCACGACAATCTGCCCGATCCCAATTGGGATTTCGATCACCTGCGAAACGGGCAAGTGTTGCGTGGCAACTACACGTATCGCGACGACGAGCCCAAGGCCAGCGCCTTCCTCTTCGTGGCTGTTCGATTCCGACGTCCCATTCCCGAAGGTACGCGGCCGGGGCAGGACATTGGCCGGGTGGAGTGGGTGCAAGATCCCGCGTACCTCATCCCGACCAGCTAGGGAAACGACATGCGTCCAAGTAACCTGAGAATCCTTCCGCGCTCTGAGTGGGCGCGGCAGGGCGTTGGCGGCCACTGGCGTGGCGTGCTCGTCCAGTTCGATGGCGACGACGGGAACGACTACCGTCTATTCGCCCGTTCGAGCAGCGTGCATGGTCACCAACCGCTTGTGGACTTGCCACATGGGGCGACGGAGTACGTGCCAGACCCGAACGGCCACATCCATCCGAACAAGCAATTGAACGACGATGGTACGGTCAATCGAGTGCGGTTCGTAAGGACTCCTCCTCGGCGCACGTGGACACAGATTGGGGGATACGAGCAGGGGACTCGGCGGTCCCGAACGCTGGCGAACCGCCCCTTGCATGTTGTTGCGAGTGAGATGCCTGGTAGCGGTCCGTGGCAGATCATGATCGAAGACCGACGGGACCACACGGGCGAGACGCATTCGAATATGGTAGAGTGGAGTGTGTCTCAGCCCTCCTCTGCCGTCGATTCCCGTATGCAACGCATAATCGACGCAACGCGAACATTCACCGGCAGGAGAACACGTAGAGGAGCTAAGCCGTATGTTCGGGACCTCCGCTTGTACGCGGGCATCCCCGACATATCAACCACCGAACGCGACGAAGCGCACAAGGAGGTAAAGAAGTGAGGTTTGTAGCAAAGCACATGAAAGAGTGTGGTCCCGGAGAGGTGTGGTGGATTCTTGATACCAGCACCGACCGCTACACATCCTGGTCACTTGGCAATGGGAACGAGGCACGGGCAATTGCCTCGAAACTTGAAACAGGAGAGATGCAATCGTGAAACCAATCAATCTCAATCCACTGCTCACCGTATGGCTTGCGACGGCCCCGGCTGTATCGCGTGCCCTCGAAGACGGCGACGTGACCGTGAACGAGGCAATCGACATTGCCGCTACGGCTGCGAAGGCGTGCGCGAAGGCGAAGGGAATCAGCAATACGGTGATCGCGACCATCAAGGAACCGGAGGCGGAGTAGCATGCTTGACGATCATCCAATCGCCCGCTGGGTAAGTGTCGCTAGCTTGGTAGCGGGCGTGGGCGGCGGTGCTTGGTTCATCATGGACGAACGGGAGCGGTCCATAGAGCAGACTGAGCGTCTCGCGGAGATTCGTCGAGAACAGGAAGTCATCCGTAGGGAGCTAGCGACACAGACGATTTCCTTGGAGGAGATTCGCGACGAGCAGGACCAGATAGCCGCCCGACAACGCTGGCTCGCAAGTGAGGTAAATCGCGAGGTGGGTTCTTTGGCAATCGACGTGGGACGCCTGATGGAGAGGACGGAAGAATGATTACCCTAAGCCCGCTTGTGTACAAGACGGTACTTTTCAAGTATCGGTTGCTCAAGCCTTACCAGCACTTCTGGCTGTCGAATAGGGCGAAGCACGCCGCGATCGCCGAGGTGCACAAGAACCAAGGTCAGGATGTTGTACTTCGACTGACTGGCAAACAGTACGAAGGCTCGCAGGAAGTGATCATGAATTGCGAGGGACTCCTGATACCGGAGGGGTTCGGGTGGGATGGTGCGACCAAAGCCATTGACACCGCGAACAGCATGGAGGCTTCCCTCGTCCATGACGTGATCTGCGACGCTATCAACGACGAGCAGTTGGAATGGAAGTGGAGACGTATCGGAGACGTTGAGTTCCGACACATACTCAAGGCAGTTGGCATGTCTTGGGTGCGCCGATGGCTGTGGTGGTTGTTCGGAGTGCGACTGTACGCCACGGTCATCAAACCCAAGTAGGAGACAACGTGATGCAGTTAGAGGACTTCCTCGCCGCTCTTGGAGAAAGCGGCAACATAGCGTCGGCACACGCTCGCGCGGCAAGCTTGCGATTGCTCGACGAATACCTGGAGCCCCCGGACGAGGATGGAATCCGGGATTTGAAAACGCGCAAAGTACGAGTGACGTTGCCCGACGGGAAGAAGGTGGTCGTACCAATTCCTGAATGGGCAGCTCTGACAGGAGGCGTCAGCGACCTAGATAGGTTGGTGTACGTCCTCCGCAATGTTCGCGTAAAGCTACCGGAAGGTACGGTGACTGGCAAGAAGGATACGCGAAAGGTGCCCGCCTCGAATACGAGCATGACCTTGAGGCGGGGTGGTGCGATGGCGAACGAGATGACGGCGGACGTTCGCGTCGAGTTCAAAATGGGGCGGCCTCCCGAGCTCCTAGGAGTTCTTCGGGACAAGCTCACAGTGGCGCTTATGGACGCCTTGACCGCAACGCAGAAACAAACTGAAGAGGGCAAGTGACAATGGATATCGAAGCACGCGAAGCAAACTATATGGACAGCCTCGGCGGGAGGCTGGCGGGCATTCTGCTCCCGCTGGCGAATACCCACGTCGAAGCGCAGCGCGGGTACGCGCAGACGGTTGCGGAGATGGCCTCCCAGCCCGTCCCCATGAAGATCGTCATGCGGTTCCGCGGGGAGGAGAAGGTACTCGAGATCGAGATGCCCATGTTCCTCCTCACCTCTCTCCGCCCTATCGACTACGGCGAGGGCACGAAGGTATCGACAAGGTTCTCCGTCAGTGCGCGCGATTCGTCCAGCACCAACGTCGGCAGCAAGGTCGAGGCCGGCATGCAGGCAGGGTGGGGGCCGGTGTCGGCGTCCTTCAAGGCCGAGGTCACCGTCGGGCACGAGCAGCAGCGGGAATCCTCCTGCGAGAGCACCGTGGACGTGGACGTCTTCGTGATCACCCGCGAGCCGCCTGAACTGGTGTCCAAGCTAGGCGACATCTTCATCAACTTCTGCAAGACCCTGGTCGAGGGTGAGGTGAAGAGGATGCTGGCCGAGTCCGAAGACGTGGACGCTCTGCCCGCACCCGAGGCCGCCCCGGCCGACGCAGCCGAGTAACCTCCCACGTTTCAAGTTGGCAAGCACGGAGATCAGTGATATGGACACCACGACCATTCTTGTCATAGTGGCGGCTGTAGAGGGCTTGGTAGGTATCGCAGTCCTCCTCACCATGTTTTGGAAACTGGCGCAGAAGGATGCCGAACGGGCTCGGGACATTCAGGCTGTGCGAGAGATGACGGAGGAGAACTCCAAAGAACTCAAGCAGCATGACGAGGATTGCAAGGCGGATCGCCGTGAAACTTCGGAGCGATTCGAGGAAGGTTCCAAGAAGATGGCCGTGCTTGCCAACAACCAGGAACACATGCAGCGTGACTTGTCTGAGATGAAGGATGACGTAAAGACGCTGCTGAAGCGTTAACCAACTGGAGACGAATCATGAAAGACTTGAGAATTCGATTGCTGTACCTTGCTGTAGGCGTCGCAGCTGGAGTCCTGGTGTGCTTGTTCGCACCCGACGTATCGGCGCACGGCGGAGGCAAGGACGGGTGGGGTGGTCACCACGTCAAGGCGACCGGAGAGTACCACTGTCACACCAACAAGGCGACGGACGACGAGAAGGCACTGTGTGACAGGTATGCGGAGCTCATGGCCCTGCAATCGCATATCGAGAGCCGCGTATGTCCCGAAGCGGAAGTGGCGCAATGCCCCGAACCGGACCCCACCATCGCGCAGCAGATGAAAGCGGCGGAGACCGAGCTCCTGGTCACTCAGGAGCTTCTCGCGTCGTCGAAGTCAGCGGAGACGGCATGGAGGGACCGAGCCACAGCGGCCGAGAGAGACGTCCGCACCTCGCGGACGAACCTGTCGAGATCCACCAAGCGTGTCGAGGAACTGGAGCGTCAGCTTCGCAAGGCGCGCGATGGTGCGGAGCCTTGCATACAGGAACGCGAGGCGGTAGCGGCGTCGGCCGAAGCGTCTTGGTTTGGCAAGCCAAGCACCGATGCTACTTGGGCACTTGTTCGGTGCCTGCGTGGCAACTAGCAGGAGGATGCAATCATGACCAATCGAAGAGGAAGCGCAATCGTGTGGTTCGGTATCGTGGTGCTGGCGTCATTCGCTGTGTTGGCACTTCTGTCCGTCGTCCACCCGGCGTACGCTGCTGAGACGGCGTCGGCTCCGTGGCACACCATCCTGTGGGAACTGATACAGGAGTCGTGGTGGGCGATCATCATATCGGCCGCAGCCACCTACGCCATATTCGGCGTCTACGGTCACTTCAAGCCAGTTCAGAGGGTGGTGCTTCCTGGGGAGGACGAAAACCGGGAAGGCCTTTCCATCGTCGCCTGGTTCTTCAAGTACACCCTCAAGCATCTTCGCGCGGAGGGTCCGACGGACGACCAGAAGGCGGATTTGGGGGTAGCACCACACGTGCTGATGTTCATTGCGATCACCTTCCTCGGGGCTTGTATGCGAGGGGCCGCGCGTATCGTCGCCGTGGCCATTGTGTTCGGGGTGATGTTCTCGGGCATTTCACCCCTCATGTAGGAGGTGGCCTCATGCGACATGTAATCCTCCTCCTGCTGTGCGCTGTGCTCGCCCCTGCCACGTTCGCTCACCCCATTGACGCGGACAAACAGGTGCAGCCCGTTGCACAGCAGGAGAGGGCTGGGAGGGTCCCTGACAGGTGTCTCCCAGCGGGGTTCCCGCAAGTGTGGGACAAGACGATTCGACGCGCATGGCTCAAACATGGCAAGGCGGAGTGGGCCCCGCGTGTATGCGGCTTCCGCGCGCAGATCTGCCTCGAATCGTCCTGTGGTGCACGCGGGGAAGATGTGCGGTCCCACAAGGACGCCGTAGGGCCGGGGCAGTTGTTGAAGACGGCGGCGGCCGATTGCAAGGGCGCGGGGTTGATAGGGAAGCGGGTGGACGTGAAGTTCAACCTCATGTGCTCCGCATGGGTGATGAAGCGCAACGGACGCATCTTCTCATCCAATCGCACGGAGGAGTGCCGCATTCCGATCGCTCGTGGATGCTATGTAACTGGGTGTGGACATTTGATACGCGCCCAGAAGCTTGCTAGGGCGGACGGACACTCTGCTGTGTGCCTCGACGACGGGATGCTTGAGTACACGAAGAAGGTGCTGTCGCCGTCTTCGTACAAGGCTCTCGTCCATTACGTCGAAACAATCGCGAAGTACGAGGAGGAGATGACCCCATGACCCTTCTGTTCGGCAACATTCGTGGGTGGATGTGCAGGGCGTTGGGTTGCAAGTGGGAGGGTACGTTGATTCAGTTTCGGGACGGTGTCCGTTGTGGCTATCGTTGCCGACGTTGTAAGGCATGGAGGGCTCCGTGATGCTTCCAGGATATGGATTCGCAGGGAAAGGATTCTTTTCGTCCCTGACTGCCCCGTTGATCGCCGTGGCGGTGATTGCAGGGGTTACGTTGTTGGGGTTCGTGCTCAAGGACGCGCGTTCGGCAGGAGCCAATCGCGTGGAGATCGCGCACCTCACCAAGGCGCTTCAGAACAACGGGCAGGTGCGGCGCGACCTGGAGTCCGTTGTGACGGACCTTCGCCCCACGCTCGAATCACAGCGCAAGCGCGAGGCGGACGCCCTGTCGAAGTACGAGCGTCAGTCGGCCGAGCTTCGGCGCATCAAGGAGGAGGCCGACAAGAAGGCTCGCGCACTTCGCGAGGCACGGGCGAAGCTCGACGACAAGGACAACCAGGTCGAGGGGCTGAAGCAGGAGGTGCAGGAGTTACGGGACGCCCCCGCCGTGTGTGACCTCGGTTGCGTGGTTCCAGACCTGACAGGGGGACGCGACGATGGGTAAACATGCGGCTGTGGTCCTCCTGCTCCTCTTTGCTGGTGGTTGCTCGACATCCCCCTCCTCGTCAGGGGGTAGCGCGGAAATCACCGTAGAGAGGGTCGTGCTGTGTCCCCCGCAACCTGTGGAGGGGACCTGCCCCGCGTGCCCCGCATTCGAGGGTGAGGCGGGGACCGAGCCACTGATTGAACGTCTGGACCGTGCGGCTAAGTGCGAGGAGATCAACGAGTCGTGTCGGGCATGGCACGACTCGAGGGACGTCGCTGAAGCGGAATGTAAGCAACGTTTTGAATCGAATCCCTGACCGGGGGATAGCTCCTCGGGCCGTCAGCCGTGGTCCGGACCCAAGTCTGCCAATCCCGGTGCCCGGTCAGGGCACGTCGCGTTGCGCCGGGGGCGGGTAAACGGCAGGAGGGGGCCTTGCCAGCCCCCTCCGACTACTGCATGTCGTTGAACGTCAGTGCTTGGTCTGCTTGTCCCTGTCGAAGTGGTCCGTGAACGCCTTGTGAGCGGCCGTCACTTCGTCGTTTGTCATGGGCAGCAACTCCTCCAACTTGGCTGCGCCCTTGCCCTTGTCACTCACGACGAACCCGCATACGCTCTCGCCGTTCGAATTGACGATGAACCCGAACGTGTTGCCGGCGCGATCGGTTTTGACTACTTGTACTTTCATGTCGTTGTCTCCCTCTCGTGTTGTCAGTCGATGCACAGCTCCGGGCAGCCCGCGCAGAACGGCGCGCCCCGATTGCAGCATTCACGCTTCGCAGGTGCCGTCCTGCGCTCCAGTTCGTCCCATGCTGCAGGGGACCCCAAATCCGCGAGCGCCACTACGTCAGCATCAGACCTGGATTCAATCGGCCAGGTACCGAGCCGCGTAGCGAGACTTTCGCTCGGGTGATACGCCAATCCTGAAAGTCGTTTCGTCATGTCGTCGTCTCCATGTAGAAGCATTCGGTGTAGTGGGTTTCATTCATCGGGTGATCGGAGTAGCCCCGCCTGCGAAACCAATCGGGCAGGAACTCGTTCATAACGTTCTCGATGTAAACCGCCAGCCCCTTCGCCTTAGCGGCGTCCTCAATGTCGTTCATGAGTCGTCGCATGAACCCAGTCGACTTCAACTTGGGGTTCGCGTAACAGTTGTTAGTCCGACCCCGGCGATTCAATGAGGCGAGTTCGAGGGTAAGCCGCCTACCCTCGGGCAACGCTCGCGTGCTGTAGCGCACGTAGACGTCGGCGTCCTCGTACCGACACCATTCGTTGCGGCCGTGCTTGTGCGGCTCGGCCAGGAAGTCCTCGAGTTTCATTTGGGGCATGTCGCCGTCTCCTGTATCAGTCGGCCCAGACCCGAAGCAGCTTGCGAACCTTGCGCCGTGTCTTCACCTGCGCGGGGTCATCGTAGACGCACCCCTCGCGTTCGAACATGAAGCCCGAATCGAGCAACTCGAACGTGGGCTTCCCGCCGCCCTTTGTGCGAAGCAGGAGCACGTGCTTCGGGACGTGAACAATGTACGTCGCGCTATCGTCGTTGCGGAGCACCGCGTTCAACATGTCGCCGAAGCGCGGGGGCGAATCGAAGACCGTAAGTTCGGTCTCTAACCCGGCCTCGGCACATGCGCGCTCGATCAGATCGTCGGTGACCATCGCCGTGTGCTTGGCGTCGCGCTTGAGCGGCTTCCCGTTGAGATTCTCAAGCCATGCAAGCGTGGGGTCGATGTTCGCCTTTCGCAACGAAGCGAACACCGTCGGCCCGCATGACGGGAACTTGTGCTTTTCACACTTGGGGCAGGACTCGTCGCTGTGCACCGCGTGTATCGGAGGGGCTGAATCGTGCGGGGCATTGTGGTTCGGGACCTCGACCTCGTTTCGCGCCTTGCGGTCCTTCACCTCGTGCACTTCACGTCGCGCGACGCGCACGGCCGCGTCCGCGTCGTCATTCGCACCCTTGAGCGCCTCGAGTTCGGTGGGGCTGGCACCCCGCTGCTTCGCCGCTGCCAGGGCGTTCCCCGTCAATGCGCGAACGATACGGGCTGACAGCAACGTGGCCTCAAGGCCGAGCAGCTGTTCGTCAGCGCCCTTCCCTTTCACCTCGGGGACGATGGGCGTGGGCACAGCCTTGCGACGTATGCGATTGCCCGCCGCTCGTGAATCGCGTATCGCGCGGCCCACGTCGCGGATCAGTTTATCAACGTTCTTCCCCAACTCTCGCTTGGCTACGAGGTCACGGCGTGCTGCGAGTAGGGCTCCGAGAGCCATGTCAGTGTAGTCCGTCATGTCGTCGTCTCCCGTCGTCGTGTCAGAGCGTGATGCCCGTGGCCTGCGGATCGCGCATGACCTGCTTCTTGAGCTTCGCGATTGCGTGATTCAGCCGGATCACTTCGAGTTCGGCGTACTTGAGCATCGTGTATGCGGACCCATGTGCGGGAGATCCATCGGGTCCCCTCGAATCGCGCCACGCGGCCTCGGCTGCGATCACGTCCGCGGGCCTGTCGTCAACCTTCGTCGTCGTGTCAGGCGTCGGCTCGGGCGTGATATCGGCGTCCGTGTGTGTCGTCGATTCAACGACGGGGGCTGCCTTGCGCTTGCGTGACTTCGGGGGCTCGGGCGTTTCGTCGGGCTTCGGTGCGGCCTTTCGCGTGCGTTTCGTCGTGGGCTTCGGCTCGTCGAACTCCAGAACCTTAGCTCGTGTGCGGGCGGGCGTCTCCTCCAAAACCTTCGCGGGGGCCTTCGCGCGCTTGCGTGCGGGGGCTGCATTCGTCGTCGCGTCGGACGCGCGATTGCCAGCGGCCCTCGAATCGCGAATGAGCTTCTCGTTTGCGCGGATCTCGTCGCGAACGTCGTCCCCGTTCGCCTTGCGTGCGTTCAATTCGCGTCGCTTCGCAAGCAGCTTGTCATGCGTTTTAGTGCGTGCCATGTTCGTCTCCCTCTCGTGTGTGGGTGTGCTGAATCAAACAGGCTTGAAACCGAGGCGCCGCAAGCGCTTCCAGGTCTCGCGAGCCTGCTCGAGCGTCATGGCCTCCCCTGCGTCTCCAACTCGGGGCCTGCGCGTTGTCGGATCGTACACGCGGGTGTTCCCATTCGCGTAGTAACCGGGCTCGAATGTCGCCGTCTGCGCGTACAGCTTCAGCTTGTGAATCGTCGTTGCCATGTCGTACTCCCTCTCGTGTGTGCCTAAACTTCCCTAGGGAAGTTTAAACCCGGATTCCACCCCTGTCAAACCCGGAATCCACGAAGATTTTTCCCTTGATGCTTCAATGAGTTAGCCACCACTATTTGCCAAGCCATACCCCGATTCTCGCACCACCAAGACGATTCATTCGTCTTAGCACAAGGAATCAATGACTTAGCGGATCCACGGTGGCAGTGGTTAACGACCGCACGCGATCACGCACGTAAGGCGGTTCCCAAGTGGTTGATTAGCCTAGTGAAAAATCCTGGTGTCTTCCCGGTTTGACAGGGGGTGAAAATCTACCCAAACTTCCGGAGGAAGTTTCAGCACACAGGCACACGGGAACGAACATGAACGCGAAGGACGAGTGCATTCTTGACGAGATCGAATGGATGGGCGGGCATGCGGCCCTCCTAGCACGTCGCAACGAACTCAAGCTCAATCGCAATCGAATGCTGCCGCAGGAGTTCGTGAATGAGATGCGAATCAACGAGGCACGGATTCGCGTATCGCGCAAGTACGGTCAGGGGCGCAAGGTGACGCGGCCCCGCGACGAGTGGAAGGGACCCTCGAAGTCGCAGCAGCGCGTGATCGAACGATTGCGCGAGGCGCACGCGGACAAGGGACGGCCCGATGATCGATTCAGAGTGACCCACATTGAGGGCACGGGCATCATGCACGTTGCCAGCAATCCCGATCCGAAGAAGTGGACCCGCGCAGACGTGTATGTGCAGGTCGGGTATCGGGGTGGGGCACAGACGACGATACGGCAGACGTTTGGGAATGACATTGAGCAGAAAGGTCGCAGGGCCATGTGGTGGGCCCTGCAGTACATCGACTAGCACACGACAGGAGACGAGGAATGAATCACACCGAACTACTCATGGTGCGAAAGGCGCTGAACAAGCGCAAGGCGGCCGGGGAGAACGTGAAATCCCTAATCACGGCAAACGAGAAGCTCATTCGTGAATCGCGAGCCGCACGCAACGCCGATGGCAAGGGACCGACGCGACGCCGACGTGCCCCCGAGCGCGCCCCGGCCGAGCCCATCGTGCCCCCGCCGACGTTCGACCCCCTGCCCGAGGACGACGCACCCCCGGAGACGCAGGCCGAGCGCGAGAAGCGCATTTCGGAGCGCTTCTCCACCCTCGAGCGCATGGCATCGCGACTGGTCGAAAACAAGATCCCCGCGCTGATCATCTCGGGTCCGCCGGGGCTGGGCAAATCGTTCACCCTCGAGAAGAAGGCTGAGGAGCTCGAGGGCACGAGCCGACCGGTGACGATCATCAGCGGTTCGATATCGGCTCCGGGGTTGCTCATTGCATTGCACGAGCACAAGGACGGGGGCACGGTCGTGCTCGACGACTCGGATGACGTGTTTCGCGACGAGACGACATTGAACCTGCTCAAGGCCGTGCTCGATTCATCGTCGAAACGGGTTGTGAGCTACCACAAGCTGGCGAAGTGGATGGGCGACATGGACATCCCCCAGTCGTTCGAGTTCAAGGGGTCGGTCGCGTTTTGCACAAACATCGACTTCGAACGGGAGATTGAACGTGGCAATCGAATGAGCGCGCATTTCATGGCGTTGATTGATCGGTCCCTGTACCTGACGCTGACATTGCGAGGGAAGCAGGACTTCCTCACCCGCATACGTCAGGTCGCGATCGACGAGTCGTTGCTGGTGAACAACGGTCTCACGAAGAAGCAGGCGGACGAGGTAATCGAGTACATCGAGACGAACTCCGATAGGTGTTACAGCTTGTCGATTCGGCTCGCGTTACAGGTCGCGCAGTGCATGATCGCCGAACCGACGACATGGCGTGAAGACGCGAACGCGACCCAGTTGAGGACGTTGCGGGTATAATCGCAGCGTTGAAGGAACGCGCATGTGCGCGTATGATGCCACCCAAGTGCAACCCCGGCAACGGGCCGGGGCCACGACAACGCGACGAAACGGAGACGCACAAATGAACGCGAATCAGATCAAGAAGGCGACGAAGGACGAGCTGCTGGCCGCGCGTATCAAGTACGCGAAGCCCGGAGACGACGGGACGATCACGAGGCACGCACGCGACACGATTGCGCGAATCGACAAGGCGCTGGAGCCGCAGTTGTCGGATGGGGACTTCGCGAAGCTGCCCGAGCCCCCGCCCCCGGCGAAGCGCAACCGCGCGACGACGCCGAAGGCCGACGCGAAGCCCGCCCCCGCGAAGCCCGCCCCCGCGAAGGCGCAGCCCGCGAAGGACGACAAGGGTGCGGCGAAGGGGGCTGCAGCGGCCCCTGCCAAGGACGCTACGAAGACCCGCACCGACAAGGGGTCGAAAGGGGACGCGAAGCAGGGGAAGGCACAGCGCGCGGCAGCGGGCGACAAGCCGAAGCTGACGTACGCCAACCTCGCGACGTGGGCCAAGGACGCGTCGGGTCTCGAGCAGGGCTTCCTCCTCGCGGCGCACAAGGCGATCGTGGCCGAGGTCAAGGCGGGCGAGTTGAACGACCGACGCGCGAAGGCCCTGGACGAGGCGAAGCGCGTGCTCGCGAAGCAGATCCGCGATAACCGCAAGGCCGGGGTGAAGGCGCAGCCCGCGAAGGCGAAGGACGACAAGCCGAAGGGTCGCAAGGCCCGAAGGGACCCGCCCCCGCCGAAGGGGGCCGCAACGGTCGCGACGAACGCCCACGCGGACCTGCTGGCGAAGCGCAAGGAGCTCAAGGCGAAGTTCGACGCCGCGACGACGGACGCGGTGCGAAACGCGATCAAGGAAGAGCAGCGCGAGAACGAGGCGGCGATTCGCGAATCGCGCAAGGCCCGCGCAGGGGGTGGCGGTTCGACGACGGGAACGACGCGCACGCGACGCGCACGGGCGGACGCGGGCACACAGGCGACGAAGTCGCGCAAGCGCAAGCCCGTCCCCGGAGTCGCGGGTACGGTCGCGTCGGAGCCCGCAATCATCGAACTGATCCGCAAGCGGACCCAGTGGCCGAAGCAGGTCCGTGAGTGCATCGAGCAGGTCGTGGTGGGCCTCGACAAGGCATACGCTGGGTGAGCCTGTACGGTAGAGCGTCGAGCGGCGCGGGGGCTATGTTGTTCGCCGAATTAGCCCCCGCGCTATCGCGCAAGCGCAATGCCGTAGAGGGAGCGGAGCGCATGTTAGACGAGAGAGTCGCAGCGGAGTTACAACACCTGCTGCTGGTGCAATCCAAGGCCGGGTGCGTCAGTGAATTGGATGTGGCACACTTCATCCGCTGCATGATGGGTGAGCCGCATCCTGACAACGTCCCGGCCGCGCACCCTCCCCCGACGAATGACGTGGTGTTGTCGAGCGTGTCGGATCTGAGCACGGAGGAACTGATTCGATACGTGGTGATGGACTACCCCGGTCCGGTGCTGGGGCGGGCGCAGAATCGCCCCCGCATAACCCACGGTGAGATTCACGAGCAGGTTCGCATGGACCTGCTCCGACGCGGCGTGGACGTGGTTCACGACGAGATGCAACGTCTCGCACGCACACGCAACGCGCGACGCAAGCGCAGGCGTCGGTCCCCACTCACCCCCGCGCGTATCGCGCAGACGTCCACGGACGCCCTGCTGTGGTACTTCCGGGTCTGGGCGCAACGCCCTCCGATTGGTGAGAAGCAGGGGGTCGTGGGCAGGAAGACCAAGACCGTTCTCGAGAACATCGCGTCAGAGCTCGTAGAACGTCGCGTGCCCCTCCCGTGCCCGATGCCTCGCACAATGGGGGCTCCCGCACGCAAACGGGGCACGCGACGAGCAGGCGTGTCGTGGGTTGCGAGTACGACGGACGCACGGATGCAGGTGTTCGAGGGGCTCGCGGGGGTCATGGACGCGGTGGGTCGTCGCAAAGGGGCGCAGGACGTGGCGTCAGCCGCGACGATGATCATGGCGGAGATGGTGCAGGAGTAGGGGTTGTTCGCAACGGGGCCGCACACCGCGGCCCCTGACAACGAGAGGGAGTGTAGCTATGACGTTTGAAGCCCGAGTGTTTGAGTCGGAGTTCGACCCGGACCTGGATGTGATCTCACGGGAGGACACGCCGAACCCGCAATGGATGCCGACGTGCGCCCTACACGGTGTTGCCGTGTACGATCTCGACATGTACACCAACAGTCGGCATCGCTGGGAGGTGTACGCGACGGTATGGATGCTGATTCGCAAGGAGGCGTGGTTCAACCCGGACGTGCAGTACATCATCATCGTTACCGATGACCGCACGTCGCAATACCCCATCGCGGATGTGTTCGCGACGGATCCTCAGAAGGGGTAGCCACAGACGTATCAGGACAGGGCCGCACACCGCGGCCCTGTCAATTAAGAGGAGGTAGGCATGTCGGACATGGCATTCAATTCGGTGCATTGCGAGAATTGCGATGGTTCGGGTGCAGACTCTAACGTGACCAATGGTGACTGTCCCGAGTGCGAGGGGTGGGGGACGATCGAGGTCGATATGTTCGATCCGATACCCGAAGAATTGCTGTAGCGTGTGGTACCTGACAACAAGAGGGAGTAGACGACATGAAAGTGAAGATCGTGTGGAAGAAGGCAAAGGGTACTCGTCCCAGTCGAGTGGTTGCCAACGTGGACGGGAAGACGGTGTTCACGGAGTGCTTCGACGACAAGGGAACCACCATGGGGGTCACCGTGGGCAGCCCGGACCACCGTCCGTGTATCGCCGACGACGACGCGCGGGGGGTTGTAGAGAATCTGATTGATTACGTGCTCACCAGCCGCACCGATCGGTTCAGAGGCTCGGTGGATTCGCTGAACGCGACCATCTGAACGCACCCACGCGACGACAACCAACGCCCCCACTCCGGGGGCGTTCTCAACTACGGGGATTGTGACATGGCACAGTCGGCTCCGATATCCGAGCGCACGCAAAGCACAGTGCGCGCTATGACGGATGCCCAATTACAGGAGTATCGTACCGCAATCGAAGTGGAACACCGGCGTAGGAGCAGCAGGCAGGTGTCAGAGGACGTACCCGAGAAGGACCGCGACAAGCAGGCGCTGTACACCGCCGTATGCACTGCGGTGGGTGTCGCGTCGGGGGACATCAATCGCAAGGTGGCCCCGTTGTTCGTGTTCCTCCGCAACGACCAAAACAAGCGGGAGTTGAACGCTTGCCGTGCCTATATGGCGGCACTTGAGCTACGGGTGATGGGGGATGAGCCGCTTGTGCTGAACGACCGAATCAAACTGTACCAAACATTCGCCAACCTGACGTGCCGGCACCTGTCAGGGGTGCCCGGGCTGTTAATGCTGCACGAGCGAATGGTGTTGAAACAGCACGCCAAGTTTGCTTCGATATTGAACAATGCCTACCCCGGCTACGGGATGACGAAGCCGGGGTGGCAGTTGCTGTTTTGTGGAAGGCGTTTGAAGTACGAAGAGGCCACCCCCGATTAGGCGGCCTCCTGCACCTCTTGCTCCTCTCGTTCTCGTCCACGTCGAAGTAGTTCCGCGAGGTATCCGCGCATCCGGTTCTCGGTTTGCGCGTCAAACTCGCTCGAAGGAAGGGCGAAAGGAGCCTGGTGTTCGTTCTCATCCATCGCTTTGTCCTCCGTGTTGCCTAGCGGGGAACGTATAGGCGAAATAAGATCCTTGTCAATGCACACTTAAAACGAGGTATGATACTTCCAATTCACACACTTGGTAGCAACATACACAAGGGACCCTCCCTTTAGGGGGAGGGGTCCCGTAGTGTGTGGTGATGCCCGCGTATGCGTGTGTACGCGCGAGGAGGGACAGTGAGATGGCGAGAACCATAGACTGGATAGCGTTGTTCGAGCAGCAGGGCATCGAATACGCCACAAGGGGAAACAACGTCAAGAAGGGCGACGTGAATATCGCCTGCCCCTTCTGCGCTGACGATCCTTCGCAGCACCTCGGCGTCAATCTCGAAACGGGCTACTGGTCGTGCTGGCGCAATCGAGCCGAACACAAGGGGAAGCGGCCACACCGCTTGCTCATGAAGCTGCTCGGACTCCCCTACTCCTCCGTAGAGCGGATGTTGCTCGAGGCCCCCTCCCTACCCGACGGGTTCGAGCGATTCGTGGAGGGGCTGTCAGGGGGTGGCACAGAGGGTGTTTCGAACGGGGCCGAGCATGTGAACATAGTGCCCGAACATTTCCACCCGATGATTGAGTACTACACGAGTGGAATGGAGCCCGCCAAGGATTGCACACCAGAGGCCATGTACCTTCGTCGTCGGGGTTTCAGCGTGCAAGCGATGGCGTCCTTCGGTTTGATGTACAGCACGAATCCCCAGTGGAAGGACCGGGTGATCATCCCCTACAGGGAAGACGGTAGGGTAGTGGCGTGGTCAGGACGCTCCATACGCCCCCGCGCTTCGATTCGGTACCTAGCGTCTACGCCTGATACGGTGCCAGGATCTTTGAAGACGCCGGACGTACTGTTCAACGCCGATGAAGTTTCACAGCGCAAGATGCTAGTTGTCACGGAGGGCCCGTTCGATGCTATGAACGTGCATTGGATTGGGCGGACACTTGGTGTAGGCGCCGTAGCGTTGAGTACGCTGAGCATTTCGGAGCGTCAGTTAGCTATATTGGTGGGGCTGATAGACGCTTGCGAATATGATAAAATAGCCGTGGCCCTTGACTCGGGCGCTTCAAGACAGGCAGATTTGATTGTACGGGAGCTGGCACCTTTCGGTGATGTCCGCCGCTATGACTTGCCAGCAGGGTACGAGGACCCAGCCGAGCTTCCTCATAAGGAAGTGGTCCGAATGGTTACATGGTAGAGAGGGAGACAACGGATGCCAAAGCGCATACGAACAAAGTTAGCAGGTAGAAGGGGCAAGCGTGTACGAAGCACAATGTGGGATGACAGTTTCGAGGGGTGGACGGTAAAGTTCCTGCACCGGGAGTTCTGGCGTCTGGAGCCCATCATGGAATGGGAAGACGCCATGCAAGAGATGAAGGTGGTGTTCTGCCACATTCGCAAGAAGTACGAAGGATGCAACGACGGACCGAAACACGTCATGGCGCTGTACAAGGTGGCGTGCCACCATTGGGTGAACACCCTGTCCACCCGCGCCTCGAAACGCCGATCGGGGGAGGTGCTGTACGCCACGGAACAGGCGATGGAGGTCGCAGCCTCTACGGTGTCCGGGGATTTGGACAACGAAGGTTCCGTTCTGTTCATGCTGTCCAAGCTCCCCGAGGACGTTCGCGAGACGCTGCGCATACTTTACGATGCTCCCGCCGAAGTATTGGACTTGGTGTGCTCCAGCATTCGCACGGGCAAGCGGCATCACGCGGCCAATCGCAAGCTGTGTGAAGTTGCAGGGGAGGATCCGGAGTCTGTGAATCTCATAAACGGCCTCCGCACCTGTTTCTTGGAGAGGGAGGACTGACGATGAACTACGAGAAATTGATCAACGAGCGGTACCAGGACACCGAGACGTACATCCCATCGCTCGAAACGATGGAGGCGTTGGCGAGACGCTTGGGCCGACCGGTGGATGAGATATCGAAGCTGGATTCCAACGAGAATCTTTTCGAGGTGCTTCCGCCGGTGCGTCTCTCGCTGCTTTCGCAGCCCTACAACTTGTACCCGGACCCGTCCCAGCTGGCGCTCCGGACGGCAATTTCGAAAAACATTGGAATCCCTCTCAAGCATATCGTCGCGGGCAACGGGTGCGCGGAGATGGTGGATTACATCTGTCGCCTGTTCCTGAACGACGGGGAAGTGGCGATGGTGATGCGTCCCACCTATGGGCTCTTCAAGTTCAGCGCGCGGGTGGCAGGCGCGCGGGTGGTGGAGGTGCCACTGGAAGCAGGGTTCGGAGTGAATGTGGATTGGCTGAAAGAAAGCATGGCCCTGCACAATCCGAAGGTGCTGTTCTTGGTGTGTCCCGACAATCCCAGCGGTATGTGGCATCTCAACGAAGTGATCATCGCCGCCATGGACCACGATTGCATTGTGGTGTTGGACGAAACCTACGTGGAATTCTCCAATCATCATAGCCGCGTGGGGTGGGTGACGAATCATGAAAACCTGGTGGTGTTGAGGTCGTTCAGCAAAGCGGTTGGTCTGGCCGGCCTGCGTCTCGGCTACGGTGTGTTCCCACGCTGGATGGCGAAGGCATTGTGGTCTATCAAGATGCCCGCAGACGTCACCATGGCGGCGCAGGCTGCAGGAGTAGCAGCCCTCGAAAATTGGGACATGGTCGAGGACAGAATCACCGCGATGAAGATGCTTCGGACGCGCATGTACGAAGTGCTTGATCGATGCCCCGTTCTGTCCCCAGTTCGTGGTTCGCAAGCCAACTACATCTTGTGCCAGTGCGCGAGTCATTGGGACTCTCGTTCAATGAGACTCGCGCTTGAATCACACGGCGTACTTGTGCGAGGGTATGACGACACGGACTCCGGATTTGGGATGGGTGCATACATTCGAATAACGGTCGGCGACAAGAAGGCAGTCGATCACCTGACACGAGCGCTAGAGAAGATCTTCTAGCGTCTGGTGGATCTAGTGGCTGGTGCCGCTAGCGTGGTATAGTTGTATCGCAAGTGTGTGGAAGTGAGAGCTGTTTTCAACTCAACAGAGGAGTACGAACATGAGCAAGACTCTTTTCGCAGCCGCAGTGGCAATCGCCGGGACCGTGCGTTCGCAGTTCTCCGACGAGCAGGCGTTCCTCAAGGAAAGCTTCGACAACATCTCCAAGCTTTCGGACAAGGACTGGGACGCCATGGAGGAGCAGGTGCAGGACTGGTACAACGCCTGCTGCGAGGCTCTCGAGAAGAAAGCGGCGCTGCCGACGCTCGGTGCGCCCGAGGAGGGCGGTCCCAAGCGTCGTCGGGCTCCCGGTGGTGACGGTGCCGCGGCAGCCCCGGCTGGCGGAGGCGGTACGATCAACGTGGACGCGGTCACGGCGGGCATGCGCGTGTGCCTGAAGACGGCGCGCATGGAGGTCACCGGCGAGGTCACGGACGTCGGCAAGAACACGATCAAGGTCAAGCAGGACGACGGCACCGAGAAGCCCGTGGCCACTCGGCGTATCAAGGAGGCGGTCAATCTGGCGGCGCCTTCGGGTGGTGGTGCGGCCGCAGCCCCGGCCGGTGGCGCAGGCGGTGCCGCGGTCAGCGTGGACTCGCTGGGCGAGGGCATGAACGTCACGATCAAGACGGCACGCAAGGAGGTCAGCGGTACGGTGAAGTCCATCGGCAAGTCCACCATCGTTCTGGTGAACGCCGAAGGCGCGGAGGAGAAGGTCGCGGTGCGTCGGGTGACGGAGGTGATCGACAACAGCGGTGGCGGTGGAGCCGCGGGCGTCGGCGTCGGTGCGAACCCCGAGGAAGTGACGGCCGTTCGGCAGGCGTGCGTGGATGACATGGAAGCGTCGGCCGAGGACATCCAGGCCGTCGTGGAATCGGAAGATGGCATCGCCCTCGACCAGTCGGTGGTGGACGTCATCTACGCTGACACCCACGCCGTGATCGGCATGCTGCGCGAGGCCGAGCTTCTGGCCGAGTGATCAGCGAGTCGAAGTACATGTAGTACCCGAGCCCGCATACTGCTTCGGTGGTGTGCGGGCTCTTCCAACTTTGCTCGGTGGGAGGACGTTCAAGTGAAATTCGACAATGTGATTACATCTGGTTACCTGCCCAAGCCGTCCAAGGATGGCACCTTACCTCCCTCGGTGATTCTGTATTCGGGAGGACTCGACACTTACATCTTGCTTCGTGGGTTGGTTGAGCACTACAAGGGGCAGGAGCACCTCATTCACGCCCTGACAATCGACTACGGGCAACGCAACTGGCGTGAGCTCTACATGGCCAAGAAGGTGTGTCGCAAGTACGGCGTCACCATGTATCCGCAGAGCGACACGGCCCCCACCTCATGGCCCTTCCTGCAACTCCCTACAGTGCGCGGAGGGGGCGGTTCGATGGTCAATACGGGGGACGCGTCAGATTACGAGAAAGACGGGCACATGGAGACACAGAGGGGCACAAACGTCGCCAATCGAAACGTCATCTTCATAGCGTACGCGCAGGCGTGGGCGGAGGTCGTCGGGGCGGAGTACATCTACTGGGGCGCTCTCGACATACAGTCAGAGACCTTGGGGAAGATGAGACCGGATTCCACTTACGAAGTGATCAACCTCATGCAAGGATTGTGCCAGAAGAGCACTTATGTGCCCGCCAGGTTGCATGGACCGTTCTGGACTATCACCAAGTCCCAAATGATTCGGCGCGCCGCGAACTGCTCAATCGACATTGACTTCGGCGAAAGCTACACGTGCTACACGAACTCGTGGCCTCCGTGTGGTGAATGTCGGGCCTGCAAGGAACGCGCTCGCGCATTCGAAAGAGCGGGTATAGATGATGTTGTTGCGGACGTGGACCCGTGTGTGGGTATGGTGCAGGGGCGGTCCGCCATAAACTGAAGTTTCAAACGGAGGAGCAAACGTGGCAAAGAAAACGGTAGCGCAGATTCGCAGAGACGCGGCCGTCCAAGGTGCATGGGCTCTTATGGAGCACCTTGGGCTGGACCCAGAGGAGCCTCGGTTCGATGGGGACCCAAGGCGCACCCCGGAGCGTATGGTGCATGCTTACGAAGAAATGTGCGCCACTTCGTATGACCAATTGGAGCCTCCGAGGTTGGCGGTTTTCGAGGCGGAGCGTGGTCTAGATGCTATGGTCACGGTGAAAGCCATTCCTTTTGTGTCGGTGTGCGAGCATCACCTTCTTCCTTTCATGGGTGTGGTGGACTTCGGATACATTCCGAGGGACCATGTGCTCGGACTGTCGAAGGTTCCACGAGTAGTCGAGTACTTCAGTCGGCAGCCACAGATGCAGGAAAGGATCTGTTCTCAGATCGCCAATTTCATCCTCAAGGAAGTGCAGTGTCTTGGGGTCGGTTGTCGCATAACGGCGCGGCATTCCTGCATGGAACTCCGGGGTGTTCGCGCACTAGGTTCGGTTACGGTGACGGACACGTTGCTGGGATCGTTCAAAGATCCATTCGTGCGCTCCGAGTTCTTTCACAACATTGGTTCGGCCGTTCAGCCATGAGCGCGCGGGTTCGTGCAAAGCGGCCTCCCCAAGAGGCCGCAACGCGCACCATTCTTGATAGTGGTGCTTACTCGGCGTACACACAGAACAAGGAGGTCAATGCGGAGGAGTACATCCGCTACTGTGTTCAATACCAGCACCACTATTCCCGCATTATCGTGCTGGACACCATCCCTCCCAAGACGGAGGAACAAAAGAAGAAAAAGAAAGCGAAGTACGACAAAGGAACATACGAATCCACGTCCCCGGAGGCCGCCGAGTTCGGTGCCAAGAACTCTTTCGATATGTGGGTTCGTATGCGGGACGCAGGTATTCAGAACGCCACCCCGGTGTTTCACAGATTCGAACGTTTCTACTGGCTTGAACGCTACCTAGACGAAGGTGCGGATTACATCTGCTTCGGACCAGGCGCGTACTCGAGCCATTCGAAGAAGCGTGATTGGTTGGACCAGTGCTTCTCAACGATATGCGACTCCGACGGATACCCAACTGTAGACACGCACGGTCTCGCTGTAACGTCGGTTGAGTTGATCATGCGATACCCTTGGACTAGTGTGGACTCCGCGGCATGGTGCAAACGTGCTGGTTTCGGAGTAGTGCTAGTACCAAAAGGAAAAAATAAGGATGGTAGTTATGATTACTCTAGAGGAGCGTGGTCCGTAGCAGTGTCAGACGTGGCGTTTGAGCAGGCTATGGGTAAGGATGGGCAGCGAAAGATTTTCTTCAATTTGTCCAAGGCTGAAAAGGATTACGTTCTTGAGTATTTGCGCACCGTCTGTGGTAAGAATTTTTCAGAAGTAGCAATCAGTCCCCACCACAGGAGGGTATGCAATATCGTGTTTTTTCACGAGTTGGGCAAGTCACATAACGTGGATCGTTTTGTGCAAACTAGAGGGCTATTTTGATGCCAGTTCATATAGCAATAGTGCTTAGTGCAGAATGGGCCAACGACCAATTTTTCATGGATGAAGTAAAGGCAACGGGCAACAAGGATTTCCTCATAACTTACTTCGGATTGGACACAGACCGAAAACGTAAAGCCGCTGCAAACTTCGCATCCACATATGTCTGTCATCCATATACAGACCGTCCTATTAAAGACAAGAGGGACCGCCCGTCTACCAAGAGGAGGAGGTTGAAAGATGGCCTTCCCTGATCATGGTATTGTTATAAGAGTTCTTGATTTCTTGGAATCTAATCCGGATTTAGAAGAAAGATTCTTCAGAAAAGTCCGCAAGTATTCGCACGGATGCTGGACATTTACAGGATCTCGTGGTGGGGATGGTTATGGGTACTTTTTTATACCTGAACTTAAGTGTCAGATTGCTGCTCATAGATTTAGTTACTTGTTGGAATACGGAGTTCTACCCGAAGGTTTATTGGTTTTGCATGAATGCGATAACAAACCTTGTGTTAGACCCGATCATTTATTCCTAGGAACTTGGAAGGATAATATGGTAGATAAAACTAATAAGGGGCGTAACAACGCCCCAGCTGGCATGAGAAATGGAGGAGCGTGCTTGACAGATTCCCAAGTAATGGAAATCTTTTCGTCTACATCTACAGTTATCCAACTTTCTGAAAAATTCGGAATTAGTAGAAGTCATGTAAGTGCCATTAGATGTGGTCACGTTTGGAAACATCTTCAGCATTTTAACGATAGATCTAAACCGAAAAGAAAGCTTCCGGTGGGTGCTACATTATCTAAGTTGGTAGAAGATGAAGTGTTGGAAATTCGTCATTTACATTCTACAGGACTCTGGACTTATAGAAGTTTAGGAGAGGAGTTTGCGGTTAGCGAAATAACAGTAGCTAATATCTGCAAACGGCGAACTTGGAAACACATCTAAGGAGGAAACTTCGCAATGGCTGACTACAGTTTTGATCGGCAGGATTTGCTTCGGGTGCTCAAGGTGGCGTCGTGTGGTTTATCGGTGAAGCGTTCGGTGGTGCCCGTGTTCGATATGTTCTGCATACACGACGACCGCTGCATCACTTACAATGATGTTATCGGAGTGATCTCGTACTTGGAGGAACCTTGTGGTTTGAAGGTACTTCTTCCCGGAGACGCATTGTTGAAGTTGATGTCCGGCTATTCGGCGTCCAAGGTGAAAATATCCTCTCAAGGGGAAATCCGTTGCGGACGTTCCTCTGCGACATTGGACACCATGGAGGTATCTGCGTGGCCGTGGTTCGGTGCAGAAGGGGAGGACAAGCTCAGCATTTCCATTCCGATTGATTCGTCGTTCATTGCAGGTCTCAAGGCGGTCATGATCTCCATGACCTACACAGATAGCGTGCCTTCGTTTACAGGGGTGACGTTGGAACAGGTAGGTTCGTCCGTGCAGTTCTTTTCTACGAACCGAAAGGCATTGTCCTGCTTTTCCTCCTCGTTGTCGAAAGGTATGGTCAAGGGGGATCTGTCAAAACCGATCACGCTTCCTCCTGTGTTCTGCGAACACTTGGTGAGCGTATGGGACCAGTTGAAAGATGAAGTGCCGGACGCGCATATGCACGTTTTCCCCGATCACGTTGTCGCGTGGTTCGGGGAGGAGGCGATGTTGTTCTCCAGGTTGTTGTACGTGGAGAAGCCTCAGTTGCATTCCAAGATATTACAGGACTACCTTGGAGGTCAGCCTGTGATGCCCACACAGGTACCGGATGAGTTTCGCAACGTGGTGGATCGTCTCGTTTCCTTGTCGTGTGAAAAGATGGTAATGGACAAGACGGGCTCTTCCTTGTCGGTGAAGTCACAAGGGGTTGGTGTGTCGGTGCAGGAGCGATTGTCCTGGGACACGAAAGGTGATCTGTCCAAGTCGATCTCTATCGACGTATCGGTGGTGAAGAAGGCTCTGTCGGAGTGTGACCAGCTGGACTTGCGCGGGGACGCTGACAGGTTCCTGGTCTTTTCGAAAGGTGATCAATTCACACACTACACTTCATGTGCAAGGGGTGAGTGATGTCTGGGCACTTTCACTTCCTCAAACGAGCGGGTGGTAACAATTTACCGGTAACAGACACAAGACAACGATCTTCGTATCGCGGCGTAGGTGCTACCGGCTGTTCTGTATGCCCGCTCAATTCGATGGAAAAGGATCTGTCCACCCCGAAGATGTTGGCGGTGGGACCTGACGATGCAAAGGTGTATGTGCTGGGCGAGGCACCTGGGAAGAACGAGGACGAGCAGGGGCAGGCGTTTGTAGGAAAGGCAGGACGCACTCTTCGCGATCATTTCCCTACCCGCGACGATTGGGAAGCCACAAGACGGCACAACACCATTCGTTGTCGGCCCCCGAACAATCGAGATCCCGCGCAGGCAGAGGTGTCCGCCTGTCGGGGTTACATAGAGGAGGACATTCAGAAGACCCGTCCCAAGGTGATTATCGGAACAGGCGCAGTCCCTTTGGAATGGATGATAGGGATGCGTCCTTCGATCACTTCGTGGAGGGGTCGTACAATCCCCGTCAAGGTAGGGGATCACGTTTGTTGGTACTACCCCGTTATTCATCCTTCGTACATCAATCGGACAGGGGAGGGCAGGTCTCCCCATAGCCAGGTTTTGCGCCGTGACATACAACGGGCCATAGACCTTGCGAACTCCCAGCACGAGCCGCCCTACACCCCGCCAGAGCGTATTGCTGGGGGTGTCGTCACATATGACGGCAGCGACATGCAGCAGCTGGTGGCATTGGAGAAAGATCTACGTCGAATCGCACGCTACAAGGAGGTGGGGTACGATTACGAAACGTGGCCTTTGCGTCCGTATCACTCTAAGGCTCAGTTGATTAGTGCAGCCATGGGGCCGTCGCATGACGTGGTGGCGTTCCCGATAGAGCACAAGGACGTTAGCGCGGAGTGGACGAAGGCTGCGAAGCGTTTACTGGCGTGGTTCATAGCCAATTCAGGACGCAAGATCTGCCACAATCTCGTATTCGAAATGGAGTGGACCGCGAACAAGTTCCATCCCTTCTTGCTTCGTCGAACTACTTGGGGTGACACACAAGCGCAATCGTACGCCTTGCGCGAGGACGACCCCAAGACCAAGTCGCTGGACAACGTCGTACTTCAGGCGTTCGGATTCAAGCTCAAGGAAGTGAGCAATCTGGACCGCAAGGATATGCGGAAGCATGCGCTGCAGGATGTGCTTGACTACAATGGTTTGGACTCCAAGTGGACACACGCTGTTCACCAGGTGCAGGATGCACAGATGGACGAGGCTGACCGGCACGAATACCGTCGCATTCTTCGCACGGCTCCCACCGTCGTTATGTCTCAGATGAAAGGGGTGCACCCCAATCCGCCGGAGGTGTTGAAGCAGAGCCGTGAAATGGAAGCAGGTATCGAGCAGTGTACAGCTCAGATACTGCAGTTCCCCGAGGTCACCAACTTTAAGTTGAAGCATGGGAAGCCCTTCAATCCCGACAGTGACCCGCAAGTCGGCGAGATTCTTTATACCGAGTTCAATGAAGTAGATGTCTTGACCAGTGGAGGAGGCTACAGCACAAAAGCCGAGGTGCTGTCCGAACTGAGCAATCCCTTTGCGGATGCGATTCTCAAGTACAGATCGCTAACGCATAACGTGGCGTTTATTACTAGGTTGGATCCCTCTCGTCGCAACAGTGTAGTGCACGAAGATGGCTTGGTTCATACGAACTACAACTTGGTGTTTGCTTCTACGGGACGCACGACCAGTGATGATCCCAATTTGCAGAACTACCCCAAGCGGAAGATGGCAAAGATTCGCGATTGCATACGCGCCATGCTTGGTAATGTTTTTGTTGCAGTCGATTACGGGTCTTTCGAAGCGTGCGTTATCGCGATGGCTTCCAGGGACCCGGTTCTGATCAAATACATTTGGGACGGTTATGACATACACGGAGATTGGACTAAGAGGTTGCTTAAGATAGGTGGGGACAAGTGGAAGAAGTTCTGGTGGGTGAAGCTCGACAAACCAAAAACGTTTGATGAATTCTTCAAGAAGCTGCGAAACATCATCAAGAACGCATGGACGTTCCCCCTGTTTTTCGGGTCATCGTACAAGTCATGCGCCCGCAATTTGCACATGGAGGAACACTTGACGAAGGCGGCGTCCCTAGAGTTTTGGCGTGAGTTTGCAGGGGTCAAGAAGTGGCAGGACGAGCTATTCGATTTCTACATCAAACATGGGTACGTGCAGAACTTGAATGGTGGTCGCAAGCGAAGAGAGCCCATGACGTGGAACGAACTGATCAACGCCCCAGTGCAGGGCTCCGCGTCGGATATCGTGGTGGACTCTTGGAATCGTTTGTCCGAGCAGTACGATGCGTCTCAGTTCATGAAGCCCGAGTTGCAAGCGAGTATGAACATTCACGACGACTTGACTTTTGAGGTTCCCAAAGTTGTCTTGGATGAGACCATCAAGACAATCGTTCATATGATGTTGGATGTTCCGTTCGAGTGGTCTAAGGTGGTGCCCCTGAAAGTTGAAGTTTCGGTAGGGGAAACTTGGGGCAATCTTGAGGACTACGGAGAATACACTAACGCCGATTGGGAATGGAGGTACGCGGCATGAGCACAAAGGATCTGCACGTAGCATACCGACCCACGTCTTTGGACGAGGTAGTCGGTCAGAAGGCGGTGGTCAAGTCGATTGGGGAGCTTGTAGAGGCGGAGGAGATACCACACGCATTCCTCTTCTGTGGACCGTCCGGATGTGGGAAGACCACGTTCGCGCGAATCATCGCCACGGAGCTTGGGTGCGAGGAGGGTAGCGCGGACTTGCAGGAGTTCGACGCCGCGACGAACAGCGGTGTGGATGACATTCGAACGTTGACCGAAACAGCGGTCTACCAGAGCTTCGGCGGCGGCAACAAGATGTACATCATTGACGAGTGCCAGTCGTTGTCGAAGAAAGCGTGGGAGGCGCTGTTGAAGATTGTGGAGGAGCCCCCTCCACATGTCTACTTCGCGTTCTGTACCACGGAGCCGACGAAGGTACCGGCCACTGTCAAAACCCGTAGCCACTCCTACACGCTCACGGACGTGTCTCATGACGACATGTATGGGTTGTTGGAGGAAGTCTCGGCACAGGAGGGCATAGACGCACTCAGCGAGGACGATCTGTCCACCATCGCGCAGGCGTCGGGAGGTAGCCCAAGACAGGCCCTTGTGAACCTCAGCAAGTGTCGAAACGTCACGGATTACCAGGAGCTGCTACGCCTGCTCGAAGAGCCGGATGAAGCTGGTGAGGCCATAGAGCTGGCGAGGTTCTTGGGAGACACTCGTGGGCGCACGTGGAAGAAGGCACAGGAGATTCTTCGCAAGTTGAAGGACACGAACCCGGAGACCATTCGCATGGTGGTCAGCCGGTACATGCAGACGTGCGCCTTGGGTGCAAAAGGTGAGGGACAACTTGTGCACTACTTGCAAATCTTGGACCATTTTTGCCGCCCCGCAAATGGTATGGATGAGATAATCCTGGCCACATTCAGCGTGGTGTTCGATAAAGGGGACAAGTGATGGATATCCGAACTCTTGCGGGTAGGTTGCAGGTTGACAAGCACAACCTGGATGTGGAGCTTGCGGGACAGCCCACCTTGTACTTCGAAGCCGCGACGGAGGCCGCGCGAGCGACGGAGAGACGGGAGTTGTGCAAGATTGAATTGAGTTTGATGGTGGACGAGGCGATTGCGGACTTGAGAAGTGTGACACCGGGCATAGCTGAGTCGCGGGCGCTTCGGGAGGCCGAGGCAGATCCCACTGTTGTGGAAAAGAGGAATGAGTTGGCACAGCTGAAACGGGAAGAGGCGGAGTGGATTGCTTTGTCTAATGCTGCAATGCAAAAGAGCCACACGCTTACGGGTTTGGGTGGATTGTATTCCAATTCTTACTATGTACGGGATAGTTCCAAGTCCAAGAGAAGGAAGACAGCAAACGAGGTGTAGTTCCATGAGTGATACGCTTCTAATCGTTCTTGTGTGCATTGTGGTCGTGCCAATTGCGGTGTACAGTATCGCTCGGTTGATCACTCACGCTGTGCTCAAGACACGAAGAGACTTTGACAGCAACGGAGGTGGACAATGAGCAGTTTTCGAAGAAGTGCGCCGCCCGCCGGTGGTGGACAGGGGTTCGTCTATCATCGCCGGTCCGCCGCAGAAGTGGAGAAGCGGGCGAAGCAGACAGGCGGTGCGTTCGAGTCGTACATACGCGACGACATCCCGGTGTACAAGGTGAAGGAGGGTACGAACATCCTCCGCATCTTCCCACCTCCCTCTCGCGACTACGATCATTTCGGCATCGACATCTTTACACACTTCGGCATCGGCATCGAGAAGAATACGTATCTGTGCCTCAACAAGATGCTGGACACCCCCTGCCCGGTGTGCGAAGAGCACGGTGAGGTCCTTTCATCGTTCGGCGGTCGGCAGCTGACGGATGACGACAAGAACGCACTTCGTCCTTTCAACGCCGGCAAGCGTGTCCTGATGTACGTGGTAGATCGGCAGGAGGAGGAGAAGGGACCACAGGCGTGGCCGTCTCCGTGGACTCTGGATCGCGAGATCACCAACCAAATGCAGGACAAGCTCACAGGCGAAATCCTGTATATCGACGACCCGGAGGTAGGGTTCGATATCAACTTCAGTCGTCAGGGAACGGGTATCGCTACCAAGTATGTGGGGCTGCAGATTGCTCGTGCTCAAAGCGCTCTGCACCGTGATGCTCGAAAGATGAAGGAATGGCTAGACTTCGTCACCAACAATCCGCTTCGGGACATTCTTGTGTATCGTGAGTACGACCGTATTCACAGGGCTCTTCACCAGACCACAGGTACGGGCGCCGGTGAGGGAACCACAGCAACTTCGGCGACGGATTCAGGTGGCGACGATCTGCCTACCGAGGCGGAGCTCATGCGAATGGACGCCGAGGAATTGGACGCCGTCGCAGCGGAACTCGAGATTGACGTGGATGGTGTGGGTGACGACGAACTCGTTGACTACATGGTTGCAGAGGTGGAGGAGCTTCGCGCGGGTGGTGGTCAGTCTCCGGTAGACAGGGCACGTCAACTGTCGGTTGGTCGTATGGACAACAGTGGTGTAGACGACGACATCCCCTTCTAAGGAGGACCTGTCATGTCCAAGGAAAGAGTAGTGGTAGAGGCCACCGTCGTCCACTCTACGGACGACGCGGTTCTTCTGGACCACGGTGAGGACGAGCCTACCTGGGTGCCGAAAAGCGTCGGGGAAGAAAACGACGACGGCGACTGGTTGGTGGAGGAGTGGTTCGCTCACCAGAACGGAATGATTTAGGAGACCACCGTGCCTGAACGAAGACGACTGAAAAGGAGGCGGGCCCACGTGCCCGCCCGTCATTACCTGACGCTGCCTCCAGGCGAAAAGGAACAGGATTACATAACATCCGGGTGCACCGTTTTTGATTGTGCCTTGGGAGGAGGATGGGCCGCTCGACGAATGATCAACATTGTAGGTGACAATTCAACTGGTAAGACACTTCTTGCCATAGAACTCACCGCGAACTTCGCACGGGCTTTTCCGCAAGGTGCGATTAAGTACGCAGAGGCGGAGGAGGCGTTTGACCACTCCTATGGTCGTTGCGTCGGACTCCCATCGTCTCGGGTCGAGTTCCTTTCGTCCCCGCATGAACATGGTGTGATGTTGGTTGAGGACGTGTACAAGTGGCTAGATGAGGCAGCCGACTGGTGCAACAAGAAGAAGCAGCCCCTGCTTTTCATTCTGGATTCTCTCGATGCTGTTTCTTCTCGCCAGGAAATGGCACGTGATATCAACGATGATTCCTATGGCACCGAACGTGCGAAGAAGGTCGGGGAGGCGGTCCGAAAGGTCAACGCGAAGGCTTCCAAGGCTGGCGTTACCATCGTCATTATTTCGCAAACACGGGCGAAGATAGGAGTCACGTTTGGCGCCACGAAGACACGGTCGGGCGGCGCGGCGTTGGACTTCTACGCATCTCAGATTGTTTGGCTATCCGAGATCAAGCTGCTCAAGAAGACCATCCGCAAAATCGAAAGACCAGTTGGAAAAGTCATTCGAATTCGAGTACGGAAAAACAAGGCTGGGTTACCGAACCGGGAGTTAGAGCTTCCATTGATTTACGGTTATGGAATCGACGACATGATGGCCCACGCCGAGTTCCTAGATAAGGCCATTGGTTTCGACGACCCACGTATAGCGTCTCTCGGGTTGGTGAAGTCTACCTACAAGGAAACGATCACTAGGTTGCGAGACTCCCCCGGTCCAATACGTGGAAATGCTAAGGCGCTTCTGAGTGAAGTAACGGAAGAAGCGTGGAACGAGATTGAAACCCGCTTTATTCCGAAACGGGGGAAGTACGAGTGAGCCCATACATCCCGAATTACGAAGTCACCAAGCTCGTTCTGAAAACGATAAGGGGTCACAAGAACGTAGCACACACCCCGTACTATCTTCAGCAGATTCTTTCAGAAGCGGGGGTGGACTATTCCCTCTATCAGAGGTGGATGACGGCCGGGGCCATGATGCACAAAGCCCCGGCTAGTGAGACGCGTGACTTCGTGGGTAATCATGTGCTGCAGAGGCACTGTACTCATTTCTACGAAACCATAACTGAGCAGCTTGCCCGACATACAGAGCTTGGACCTGTCAGGGAACTGCACGGACCGCAGAGGTTCATTGATTCCAAGGTATATCAGAAGTACGGGATGTCCCTTACGGATTACTTGCTTCAGTTTCTTTACGGAAGATACTACTTGAACGACGCATGCCACATGGTGCACATATCTCGCAGCACGTTCTGGCGTTGGTTTCGGTGGGGCAGGTTGGGCTCTTCATACGGCAGGTTTAGGGATTTTTACACACGCACCAGATTCTGTTTGTTAATGAACCACGTATTCGAGGACAAACCAAATGGTCAAGAAGAAGGCAAGCGCAAAATCGAAAGGCGGTGGCCGCAAGTCAGCAGCAAAAGGAGGCGGGTACGAGAGGTGGTGCGCAAAAGAGCTGTCCTTGTGGATCACTAACGATTCCACCGAGGACGCTGTTTGGAGGTCTGCGGCGTCCGGAGCCAAGGCCACCATGCAGGCGAAGGGAGGTGACGCCGCGGAAACTCATGTCGGGGACCTGATTCCTGTAATGACAGAGGCGTTCCCTTTCTTCGAAACATTCGCGGTGGAATGCAAGAGGGTGAGGCTGCTGCAGTGGCGTTCTATGTTTAACCCGGGTGTGAAGTGCAACATTCAGGAATTTTGGAATCAGGCTGTCAGCCAGTCAGCATGTCGCATTCCCTTGCTGATCATGCGAGAGGACAATGGTGTGGATCTTCTCGCGGCGTCCACTTTTCTGCTTGAAGGTGTTACCCAACCTCTGTCAAAGTGGATTATCAATGGGCAGGACGTATCCATAGTACCTTTGTCCACGATACTTAATCATGTCCACGTAACCAAGTTCGTGGAGAGCGCCCGTCTGTATCGCAAAGCGATTATTGGGGAAGGATGATGCAGTGCAAACTACTCGCCAATTCCATCGTCACCACGGACCTCCACCTTTCGGAAGCAAAACACGCTAAGTATAGGTGGAAGATCTTTTCGGAGTTGCTGTCCTTGGCGGAAGAGGTTACAGCGGATTGGTTGTACATTTTAGGGGACCTGACGGACGCTAAAGACCACCATTCAGCAGAGTTTGTTAATGACGTTTGGAAGCGTGTCAGGGTGTTGGCGAAGTCAATGAACGTGGTGATTCTGAAAGGTAATCACGACTACAGGACAGGACCGGCATTCTTCAAGTGGTTGGATGACATTCCTGGTGTGACCTATGTAGACGTACCCGGCGAGTTACGTGGAGGTATGTTGTGCCTTCCACATACGCGCACTCCGAAGATTGATTGGAAGTCGTGGGACTTCTCCAAGTACGATTGCGTCTTGATACACGAAACAGCAAACGGGTCCATCGTATCGAATGGTTACAAGGTGCCAGGTATCGACCCAGTGCTTGGAGTGAGAAAGGACTGTCTGGTGTTGAGCGGAGACGTCCACGTTCCTCAGAAGGTCGGGGACATTGTGTACGTCGGAAGCCCTTACCACGTTCACTTCGGGGACCGTTTCAAACCACGCGTCCTCCACTTCGATTCACAAGGCGTTGCTTCGGACGTGCATCTGGATTTCCCGGAACGTTTCGTCCTCACACTTAGGAACGCAAGCGAGTTGATGGGAAACGACGCTTTGAAGCCTGGCAACATGCTGAAGATACGAATCGACATGGACTTAACATCCATGGACTTTAGGTCCATTCGTCAGCAGGTTGTGGAGTACTGCACAGCGCGAGGCGTCGTCATTCAAGGTATGGAAATCGTCAAGCCGAAACACAGGCTGAGGCGTCCCCTGCCGGGATCAACCGCAATGCGGGGTGATGATGTACAGACGCAGGAAATCACCGGCAGGGGCGAGCCTGCTGCGGCTATTCGGACGTATGGAGAGGATATGATCGCGGATGAGGAAACGATTGAGCACGGTATCAAATTGCTGCAGGAAGCACGTGAAAAATGAGCATTCGACTGTGCGATATGGAGCTCTATGCGTTCCGATCATTCGTGTCCCCGGAGCATGTGGAGTTTCCTTCTAGACCGGGGCTGTATCTGCTCGGTGGACGTAATGAAGTGGAACCCCTTGTAGGTGCGAACGGTACGGGCAAGAGTTCGCTATGGGGAGCCTTGTGCTGGGCTCTCTATGATCGATATCCGAACGGTTTGCGGTCCACCTCCATGGCGACGTGGGATGCAGGGCACTCTCCGGGCGTCACATGCGCGCTCGAGGTGGATGGAGTCCCGCACACTGTAACCCGCACCTGGAAGCCGAACAAGCTGCTACTGGACGGAGAGCCGACCGACCAGGAGGTTGTAGAGAATCTGATTCAATGCGATATGTCGCAGTTCCTTCACTCGGTGTACATTGGTCAGGGTGCAAAGACGTTTCTGGATTACTCATCTATGGAACGTGCTTCGTTCATATCCACATTGCTGAATCTGGACGTATGGGACCGGGCCAGAGATCACGCTTCGAAGACGTCCAATACGGCTGCGAAGCAAAGGGAAAGGTTTGATAAGGAGGTCGAGCGTCTGAACGGGTCTATCGACGCTCTACGGTCCATGTCGCTGCAGGAGCAGATAGACAAGTTCGAAGAGGACCGCAAGTCCGAAGAAGAACAGGTACGAGTTCGATTGAATCGTTTGAACTCTGACATAGCGAAGCTGGACTCCATCGAATCGGAGAACCGATCAAAGAACAAGGGTCTGCAAAAGCAAGTCAAAGATAAACAGCAGGAAGTGGAGGAGCTGCAACGTGCCCTGTCCGACGAATCGCGACGACACAAAGAGGCTCTCAGCAAAGCAGCGGTAGCCCGCAACGAGCACGAAAAGGCGGTAAAGGATTTCGACCTGGTGAACAAAGAGGTCAAGTGCCCGACGTGTGGATCTGACCTATTGGGAGGTCGGCACGTAGACATTCGCAAGGAAATTGAAAAGCAGATGTTCCAGTTGGCGGCTCAGTATCGAATACTGGACAAGGAACGAAAAGAGCTGGCGATTACTGTGCGCGAATTGGAGGAATCGTTACAGGAGGTACGTGCCGAATACGAAAGTGCATCCAGGACCTTGGCTACTCAGACAGCAGATGCCAGAGCCGCACGGGTGTCCAGAGCCCCTATAGTTTCAGAACGGGACGTCACAGAAAGAAAGCTCCGGGAGTTGGAGACCCGCACCAATCCATTCGAAATGCGGGACAGGGAACGGAGAAAGGATCTGGGTAAGCACTACCGACGCCGCGGTCGTGAAATGGAAGCTAGGGATACGTTCGGACGAGAGGCAGCGATGTCCTCGTTTTGGTCGAAGGGGTTTGGTCAGATTCGATTGGAAATGATCGGGGAAGTAATGAAGCGTCTTGAAAACGAATGCGCCGTGAATCTTACCGACTTGGGACTTCCTGAATGGCACGTTGAGTTCTCATTGGACCGTGAAAACAAAAGCGGTACGGTGACCAAAGGCTTTCACGCCATGGTGCATTCCCCGCATAACGAAGGCCCTGTTCCTTTCGAAGCGTGGAGTGGTGGGGAGGCCCAGAGGCTACGTCTCGCTGTAGCCATGGGGCTGTCCGACATGGTGCAAGATTTCACATCCTCACAATGGAACTTTGAGGTGTGGGATGAACCTTGCACATGGTTAAGTACAGATGGTATAGTCATGTTGTTGGACGCACTCAAGGAACGCGCCCGACGCACAAGCAAGGTGGTCTGGTTGGTGGATCACCGTTCTCTGAATGCCGGTTCATTCGATGGAGTGGCGACAGTGGTAAAGGATGAGCACGGCAGCCAGTTTCTATGGGAGGAATGAAGATGAAACTTTTGCAGGTTCCCGAGTTGGATCACACCATTGTGGTGTCCAAAACCATCACCACTGAAACAGCACACAGGCTCACAAACTACGCGGGAAAGTGCGCGCACATTCACGGTCACTCCTGGCAGTGGACAGTGAAGGTGCGGTGCGGTCTCATGTCCAATGGATTGGCCATTGACTTTGGAGACATCAAACAGGTTTTGAACTCTCGAATCCATGACCTTTTTGATCACGCTATTGTGCTGCACGAGCTGGATCCTTTGGTGGGCTATGCGTCGGATTTGGGAATGGAAATCGGCGCTATGCTGGCTCCTATTCCGGGTGGTGAAACGCGTGTTGTAGTGGTAGACGCAAACCCGACTTCGGAAAATATGGCACTGTATGCGAAGAAGGTGCTTTGGGAGGACTTGCGAACGAGGAATCCAAGTGTCGCATCTGTGAAAGTGATCGTCAACGAAACCTGTACTTCAGCAGCGGAGGTGTGAGATGAACCCAGAAAGTGAACAGTGGTCGGAGCGAGCAGACGAGCCTGGCAAGCTCAATGTACTCGGTGTCTTCCTGACGGTGGACGGAGAGGCGACGGGATTCCACATGGGCACGTGGACCGTCTTCGTTCGATTGACAGGGTGCAGGGTGGGGTGCCGATGGTGTGACACCAAGTACTCGTGGTCGATCAAGCAGGGTGAGCTTGTGACGCCCCCGGAGCTGTCCTCGTTGGTTATGGAGATGATGCAAGGCGCGACGAAGATCTCTATCACGGGAGGCGAACCTCTGGAACAGGACAGCGTTGCGCTGCGAACATTTGTGGCGGACATGATCAACCGGGGATTCAACGTCAGCATGGAAACCTCGGGTACGGAATGTATGTATGATTTTTCCGATTGGTTGTCCAAGAACGCTAACCGGGCGAGGATGTCATTCGTCGTGGACTACAAGCTCCCGTCGGCGCACGCCCTCAAGCCATTCATGTGGCCGAACTACAGCAACATGGACGACTGGGACGTGATCAAGTTCGTGGTCGGAGACAGCAACGACTTCGAAGAAATGGTCAAGGTTGCCCGACATATGCGCTTCCTTAGCCACACCACCTGGAAGCGTGGCTGGATGCCTCGTCTTGTCGCGTCTCCGGTGGTGACGGACACCCCAGGTTCTGAATCCAAGATGACCCCGTTCCTTCTTGCAGAGTCCCTCAAGAACCACGACGACCCCATATGCCGGCAGATCGGCATGAACATCCAGGGACACAAGTACATTTGGGACGACAACGCACGCGACGAAGAGGAGGGTGTGAAATGGGAGGACGTACTCGCCGACGTGCGCCAATCCTCGACGAACAACGAGTCGGATCTGACGGCAGTTCAGAGGGGAGGACTTCACCACTCCTAGAGAATGGTGTGAGAACTCTACTCTTGGTAGACGCCTCAATGGCTGTCTATCGGTCCATGTTCGCGCATCCCACCCTGTCCTCGGGTGGGATGTTTACGGGGGCGCTGTACGGGATGGTGCAGATGTTGTGTAGCGCCATTCAGAAGTACAGCCCCTCTGCGGTGGTCGTGTGCTACGACCACCCTCCTTATTGGAGGTCTAAGGAGCTTCCTACGTACAAGTCCGGGAGGGTGTTTCGCGAATCTACCCAAGCCTCTCACATGACACAGCACGCCAAGAACATGGGCTTGGAAGGTAGCCACGACCATGGGCTTTCTATCAAAGCTCTTGCGCGCGATTCGTGCGAACGTTTCAAGGTGGCTCTGGTTTCCTTGGGCATTCCTTTTCACGCTGTGGAGGGGCTGGAAGCCGACGACTTGATCGCGTGCGGGGTGCGGGAATTTTCGTGCGAGTTCGAACGCACGATCATCCTCTCGTATGACTCGGACTTGTACCAGCTGCTTGACGGTCACGAAGTGTACATGGTACGCAAGAAAGGGAACTTGTACGGACGGGAGGACTTCGTGCAAGAGTTTGGAATCGCACCTGACAAGTGGGCCGAGGTGTTGTCCCTTATGGGTTCCCACAATGGGGTGCCAGGCATAAAGGGCATTGGCCCGAAGAAAGCGGTCGCCCTTGTGAAAGATCTTGCGAAAGATAAGGAACTGGAGGATAGTGATATAGTGGTATTGGTAGATTTCATGGATCGAAATATGCCACTCATTATTCTGCCTCACCCGGGTGTAGAAACTGCTTTCATCATGGACAGGATTGACATGATGCACCCGGAGGAACGTACCTTCATGCGGTGGTTGCATACATACGGAATCGAGTATAGTCCGTTAATGATGGAAGCGGTGCAGACGTTGAAGCAAAACATCCGCAGGCACGGAACAACCTACGAGTGAGGTTACATGGAACCAGATCAAAAACTCAGTGGAGCGTTGCAGGAAAACGTCCTCTGCTTGTTGGTGTTCAACGCCGAACACGCTCCACTCATTCGTTCCTTGGTGCCGGTAGAGGCGTTTGATTCAAGGTTCTACCGGGACATCGCAACCAAGGCGATAGACTACTTTGATTCATTCGGGGAGGCGATAGGCGAGCACATAGCGGATGAACTTGAGGACGAATTGAACGGGGAGGATAAGCGCAAGGCGGATATATACGAGCGTTTATTGAACCGCTTGTTTACCGCACAAGAAGGTATCAATGCGAAGTACGTACTTTCGCGTCTTCGTGAGTTCGTAAAGGCGCAGGCTCTCAAGGGTTCGATCATGGAGGCGTCCCGTCTTCTATTGGACGGTGACTTGGAGGCGGCAGAGCAGGAACTGGATAAAGGGATGCGAAAGCGCGTGGACGCTTTCGACCCGGGCATCGACCTTACGGACCCAGACCAGGCACTTCGTTTTTTCGACGACATAGACGAGGTGTTTCCTACCGGTATCAAAACACTAGATCGCATGGGGGTAGGCCCTGCTCGTGGTCAGTTGTTTCTTTTCATGGCACCTCCGAAACGTGGTAAAACGTGGCTCATGGTTTCCATGGGCGTGAACGCGATGATGCGCCGTTTTAAGGTGCTGCATATCACTTTGGAGATGTCGGAGAACCTTACCTCCAAGCGGTATATGCAGGCCATGTTTTCGATGACTTCTAAGCCGTATCCCAAAGGTATCGAGTATCACAAGTTCGATACGTCGGGGAAGGAAATGGCGTTGCGGACGATCACCTTGGACGACCTCCCGAACATGAAGCAGGAAAACGCGAGGGAATTGCTGGCCTCCAAGATAGCACGTATGCGTGTACCTATTCGAGTCAAGGGGTTTCCCACAGGCAGTCTCACGGTAGGTAATCTACGCACTTTCATGATCATGCTGGAACGCACCCACAACTTCGTGCCGGACATTGTGTTGTTGGACATGCTGAATCTCATGAAGATGAACTCAGCACGTATGCGGGAGGACTTGGGTGCATTGGCAAAAGAGTTTCGTGGTTTGATGATTGAGTTTAACTGCGCTGGTGTGGCCACTATTCATGCGAACCGCTCGTCCGCTAAAGCCAAGATGGTGGATGAGCAGCACGTTGTCGAAGATTGGAGTGTGATAGGAACAGCGGACACGGTGGTCACATTTTCGCGAACGGATGCGGAGAAGGAGCTTGGTCTTGCACGTTTAACGGTGACAAATGCTAGGTCCGAGGAGGACAGGTTCAGTGTGTTGATATCGCAGGCGTACGAGATGGGCAAATTTCACATGGACTCCATACTACTGCCTCGTGAATACTGGGAGATGTTGAGTTCACAAGAAGGAATCCCAGAGGAGGATTGATTCATGAAAGTTCTTGACGACGGTCATATCTACGAACTAGAAGAAACCGGACGCGGGGAAGGTACTCAGCAGATAAGTTTTATGAAACGGTCTGGAGGTGCGGTGCGTTATGACCAGGAATGGGACGGTCTACAAACTCAAGAGGTTTTGCGCGCTTTGATCCATAGGACTATCTACTTGAATGAGATAATCCCGTGCGTTGAAACACAGGACGCAATTTGGCATCTTCGTATGGCCTTGTTTGTCTACGAAGCGCGCGCATACAGAAGGAAGCAGGAAGGGAAGAATCGTAAGTCCCCGACGCATGATGATACTGCTCGTGCGAGAGGTTGGCGCGCAATGCCGTATGATGATGTACCTTTTAGTGAGGAGGCTATAGAGTTGCTTCCTGTAGGAGATGATGGTCATATTTTGATCGAGGATTGACGATGGTTGTCTTAGCCAAGCAGGCACTGGTGGATTACATCCATCGTCCTCTCGATGACTGGACGTGGGTCAAAAAGCTCACTCGGCAGGACATCGAGAAGATCATCTCTGAATACAAACCCGCGCCTGTTTTCAAAACTGAGCCGTATCTGCACCAGCTTCAAACCTACCTAGTTTGCACCAATGTATCTCGCTTTGGTCTGTTCCCGGAGATGGGTCTGGGAAAGACGAAGATAGCGTTGGACATCATTACGGACTTTCAACGTCGCCGTCTCATCCGTTCAGCACTTGTGGTGTGTTTGAACGAGGTATCCGTTTATGGTTGGGAGGAGGAGGCGCAGATCCACTCGGACCTCTCCGTGGTTTCGTCCATAGGATCCCGTTCGGACAAGGAAGTGTCGTTGCAACGCACCGCGGACGTCCACCTAATGACGTATGCGGGTCTGCACTCCTATGTCACCAAGCTCCCTGACAAGAAGGGAAGCGCGAAGCGAAAGAGGCGTCTCATATCTCGAGTGGTTCGTGAAATACAGACCAAGTTTGACCTGGTCGTGTTCGATGAAGTGCAGATGTTGATGAACCCCTCCAGTGGTACCTCGCAATCGTGTAAAGCCATAGCGGACGAGATGGGCTACGTTTATGGCATGACAGGTACTCCGATGGGGCGTGACCCCAAGCCTCTTTTTGGCGAGATGTTGGTGATAGACAAGGGTGAGTCGTTTGGCAACTCGGAGGAGCTTTTCGAGTACGTTTTCTACAACGCGGTACAGGCGGGGAAGTGGAAGAAAAAGACCGTAGACCTCCGCATGACGGAAGACCTAAATCGGATGCTGCGGCATCGTTCTATAACCTACTTGAACAGTGAGTGCTTTGACGTACCGAAGATCGTACGCCAAACGTTTCGCGCTACGATGACCGCGGAGATGGGTGAGCACATGAATGACTTGCTAATCGCAGCGCGCGAGGCAAGAGAGGCCATTGAGCGCGGGGATGTATTGAAGCAGAAGAACGTGTTCATCCGTCAGAGACAATTGACAGGTGGTAACCTTGTACTGGACCCCACCGACGATAGCGAAAAGATGGAAGTCCCCTTGAGAATGAATCCCAAGGTGGACCACATGGTGGAGCTTGTAGAGTCAGTACCCATGGTGAATAAGGCCATTGTGTTTTACGAGTACAACGTTACAGGGGACCGTGCAGAAGCCGCGATCAAGGAACGGGGTGTGAAGTACGTTCGGCTATGGGGGCAGACGAAGAATTCGAAGAAGGTGATCGATGGTTTCAAACGAGACCCGAACATACGGGTGTTGTTAGTCAATTGGAAGATGGGAGGCGCCGCGTTGAACTTGCAGGTGGCGAACTACGTCATCTTCCTAGAGAGCCCTACTTCGCCTATGCACCGCGCCCAGGCGGAAGAGAGGGTACGACCGAGACTCCAAGAACGCACCTACCTTTATGATATTGTGATCGCTCGTTCTGTGGACGAGCGCATCCTTGAATTCCACGCGGAAGGTAAAGACCTTTTCGAACAGATTGTGGTGGGCAAGGAACCATTGATAAAGAGGTATCGGAGGTCGATAAAGTGCCATCCTGGTTCGAACAACGACGGGCGCAGCAATCGTTCTGGCGTAAACAAGACCCGGAGATCAAGGAGGTCACGGGTGAGTTAGTTGGAGGGGAGCTTGCAGCCCGTCGGGGCAACGCGCCTCAGATAGTCAAGGGAGGTATGTGGCCACACCAACGTGAGTGGTGGGAGGCCACCACATTTATCAAGGCCCTTGTGACGGGGTACGGAGGGGGGAAAACACTGGTAGGGGCGAAGCGAGCCCTCGCCATGGCCATATACAACTTCCCCTCCCCCGTTGCGTGGGTGAGCCCGTCCTACAAGGTGGCCAAGCGCACGGCCATCCCCACTATGAAAGGGCTGCTCTACGGCAAGCAAACGTTGATGCCCGGGCAGTTGAAGTGGGATTTCAACAAGGCCGATCTCGAGTTTCAAATTCAGTACAAACAAGCGAACGCAATCGTGTGGATCATGTCGGGGGATGACCCCGATGCTCTGAAAGGCCCGAACCTGGCGGCCGGTTACATAGACGAGCCATTCATTCAACCCCGAGAAGTGTTCGACCAGGTGCTCGCTCGTGTTCGAGATCCGCGTGCTCGTTACTTAGAGATCGGGTTGATGGGTACGCCCGAGGAGCTCAATTGGGGCTACGACATTTGCGAGGGCGAGGAAAAGGACAACCATGACCTCACCTTGGTGCAGGCATCGACGAAGGCCAACAAAGCTCTGCCGAGTGACTACGCCGCGAGGCTAGAGCTCGGGTACGACGACAAGGCCGCGCTCGCATTCGTGGATGGGCAGTTCGTATCGCTAGCCAAAGGTCTCGTCTACTATGCGTTCAATCCTGATACGTGCATTGTGGACCTGCCTGATCCGGGGCACGAGCTCTGTGTAGGAATGGATTTCAACGTGGACCCGATGGCGTTTGTTGTGTTTTGGAAGCGTGGTGATCGAATGCACGTAGTGAAGGAATACGAACTGCCGAACAGCGACACGGAGGACGCGTGCGTCAAGTTGCGCGAGGACTGGGGCGACCGCATTCGAGACGTCTACCCCGACGCTTCGGGCAATGCGCGGCAGACGAACGCTCCGGGCGGACGTTCGGACTTTCACATTCTGCGCGAGTTTGGGTTCACAGTTCGAACGAAGAAGACGAACCCTCCCCGTCGTGATCGATTCAATTCGGTAAATGGCAAGTTCAAGTCCCGCAAGGAAACAGCCCCCAGTCTGACGATATCCCCGAAGTGTAAAAAGCTGAAGCGCTACCTGATCGAATTCAACCACGAAAACGCTCACAAGCTGCGCCATATGTCGCACCTCACAGACGCACTCGGCTACCCCGTTGCATACCTCTACCCCATACGTCGCACGACCGGCCCTCTCCGCATTTCAGGGCATTAGCCCCATCGTCGTCCCCGTTGCGCGTTGACCCCGGCAGGGGAGGGCTGAGAGGTTCGTCCGCCCTCTCGTCCTGCCATAGCAGGCGTCCACCCGCTAAGTGATTGATTCCTCGTGGATCCACGGCACATGAGGAATCCCCGAAGATCCACGGTGGTGAAGGAACCGCGTGCATACGCGCGCGTAGGGCACCTCCAAGTGATTGATCTTCCAGGTGGAAAATCCCGGTGTCTTCCCGGTTTGACAAGCGTGCCAGCGCAGTTCAAACTCGCTAGCGAGTTTGGCACACATGGGAGACGGAGATGGACCTGAGATTGACGAACAACGGTCTGAGCTGGAGCAACAGATCGGGCAATTGCGGCGTTCGCGCAATCGCGAACTACGCGGGCATTGATTACGCCGAGGCGAGGAAGATGGTCAAGCAGGTCGTCAGCATCGGGCTGGTCAATCGTCGCGGGATGTTGCGGGAAGAGATCGACAAGGTAGCCGACAAGCTCGGTCTCGAGCCCGTTCGTCTCCTGGAACGAGGCACGCTGGAACAGCACGCTGAGTTCCTGGGAGACGGCTTGTATTCGATTGAAAACCCGCCCCACCTGACGTCAGTGGTGGACGGAGTGTCAGTCGATAATCACGATTACCGAGGCTGTGTAGCGAAGGTCGCGTACCTGCCCAAGGTGGCATAGTCATGAGCGCACGAAACGCAATGCAGGGGATGAAGTGGATCCGCAACGAGCGTCGGTTGGCCATCTACCTGCGAGATGGCCTGGCGTGCGTGTATTGCGGGGACACGGTCGAGGATGGCGCGAAGCTGACGCTGGACCATCTGAAGCCGAACAGTCGCGGGGGCACAAACGACACGACGAATCTCGTCACATGCTGCCACCGTTGCAACAGCAGTCGAGGCAATCGCAACGTTCGCGAATTCACGCGGTCCGTTGCCAATTACCTGAATCACGGGATCGACGCTGAGGCCATCGAACGCCACGTCCGCAATTGCGCGCGACGTGTGATCGACACGGCCGAGGCGAAGATGCTGATCGCACGCCGGGGCGGGTTCGTCGCGGCGCTCAAGGGAGACACGAAATGATCAACGTACCGAACAACGCGATGGACTACATCAACTCATGCGCGAAGCCTGACACCATCGGGAATGACTACACCATTGTCGAATTGAGCGAGTTCAACGACTTCCTGTCAGGCGTCGAATCGCTCACGGTCTTCGGTTCACACGTCGCAGCGGCGAAGTACGCGATTTATCAGGCGCACGAGTACGCGGACATGTCGGACGACGAGATCAACGAAGTCATGAGGGATTCGATGTACGAGTCCTACCCGGGTGAGCACATTCGCGGGCCGGAAGACGTATTTGAGCCGCACATGCCCACAGACTCGGGCCTGGTGTACTGAGCGACGCAAACGGAGACATCTGATGCCGAAAGCGATTGGTTTCACCGGGGTGCAATTCGTGCCCCGTTCATCCGCATTGGCGGCCCTGCAAAACATGCTGCTCGAGTTTCGCAGTCAGGGGTTCGACGAGTTTCACCACGGTGATTGCGTGGGGGCCGACGCGGCCGCGCACAAGCGTGCAATACGCGCAGGGTTCGTCGTTCACATTCACCCGCCGACCGATACGTCGAGGCGTGCGTTCAGCGAGGGTGCGGCATACGTCCACGAACCCTGGAAGTATTTGATCCGCAATCGACATATCGCGAAGGCTTGCGACGTGTTGATCGCGATGCCCGTGGACCCGAATCGCGAGGTGAGGCGGTCCGGTGAATGGGCGACGGTTCGATACGCGCGGGAGTACGGCAAGCGCGTGGTGTTCATTGCAGCGGACTGACACCCCGCAACTGTAGCAACCCTCAGACGCGGCAGGTCCTCCCCTGCCGCGTCTTCCAACTTTACCCCCGTTCCCCACTCCGCTGTTACAATCGCGCGTCACGGCGCCCCTGAGAGGGTCTCAGGGGCGGATAACGGAGACGACAGGGAATGGCGAAGTCCCCCGCAACGCGAACCCGCACCCGCAAGGCTGCACCCAGCAAAAAGGCCCCGGCAAAGGGGGCTCAGCCCTCCCCTGCCCCCAAGAAGAAGACCACTACTCCTACACGCAAACGGCTGAGCGTGCGGGAGGGGTATCGTCAGCGCAACGGAGAGTGTAGCCTCGATCTGGTCGAGGGGCTGGTGTTCAAGCTGCGACAGGGCATACCCGTAGACCGCGCCTGTGACCTGATTGGTCTGCATCGTTCGAAGTACACTACGTGGTGCAAATGGGGTGAGGACTACCTTGAAGCCCCCGACGACGAAGTGGCGCAGATGTCGAAGGAGGACCGGGACAAGGGCGAGATTTACGCCTACCTGTACATCGCCACCAAGTCCGCCATTGCGGAGCATCTTGAGTCCATAATCAGCGGCGAATTGAACTCGACGTCTGGGCTATGGAAGAAGGGACTTTCGATACTTGAACGACGGGACGCCCACAATTGGGCTAGAGTGAGATCACGTCATATTGGTATCGGGGATGAGCTTGGTGATCAGTTCACTCCAGATCCTACCTTCCTGTAGCAGTCATGTACGGTCGTCCATCAGCGCAGCCACTGGCACCCCACCTCTCACCCAAGTACCGCAGAAGGCGCCGACGTGCTCGCCTTAGTTTCTTCAATCAGCAACAAACCAAACAGTTTCGTGAACGTTGGCGTAATCGTTCCTGCATTGTCGGCTCTTGGTTGTTGGTCAATCGAAAATTGAACTTCTCATGGTTCCCCGCACGAGTGATTGAAGTGACACATGACTTCGACCCTCGCATTGTGTGGTACTTCGGGGACACTCCTCCTAGGTGCCCACGCCATATGGTGCATTTGGAGCAGCACGCAGTGAAGACGCGTGGGACTTACCTCATGCGCGAATTGCAGACGATGCCTACGTCCACATATGCGGTGCTTCCTAGGTGGATGGACTTGAGTGGTTTGCTGAACGTCTTGGGTAGGCAGTTCACTGGTTGGACATCGTTGAGAGGAGCTATGCAGGAACTTGAGGTTCTTTGTGATCCTTACAAGTGGTATTGGAACAAGAAACGTCGCCTGCTTCTTGATCGCATAGAGCGGGTGTATCCACGAATCGAATCAGGAGGTGAACGAGATGCCGGTACAAGACAGAAATCCTGAATACGTGCAGAACGAAAGCAAGTGGCTGAAGTGTCGCGTATGTGCGGAAGGGGAGGAGGCCGTCAAGGCATCGGGACCAGTGTTCCTGCCGCTGCTTGAGGCGCAGGACGAGAGTGAGTACAACGCCTACAAGACGCGTGCCAGTTTCTTCGCAGGCACGTCCCGCGCAATCGCAGCACTCGTCGGCATGCTTTTCAAGAAGCCTCCAAGGGTGGAGGGATCCACCGAGGACTTGGACGAGGTACTGAAAACAGTTACAGAGGACAAGACGGACCTCCTGACCTTCGTCAAGCACATAACGGAGGAGGTGGTTACGGTAGGCCGTACATGTGTGGTGGTAGACGTTGCTTCGGACGTGCCTTCTGCTTCCCCGTACCTCACCTCCTACACAGCGGAGCAGGTGATCAACTGGAAGACCGAAATAAAGGAAGACGGCTCCCGCGGTGTTTCGCTGTTGGTCATCTATGAAACACACTCAGAACCCGAGGATGAGTTTTCACACGACACGGTTCCGCAGATTCGGGTTCTTGGTCTTGAGGAAGGCAAGTACTACGTTCGTTTGTATCGGGAACGAGAAAGGCCGGACCCGAAGAATCCTGACGGACCTCCCATCGTTGAGTGGGTTTTGGAGGAAACGTTGTATCCAGTAGTGCGCGGTCAGCGTCTGACCTTCATCCCCGCGGTAATCATCGGTGTTATGGACACTGCCCCTGACGTGGAGAAGCCTCCTCTGTTGGACGTGGCGGAAGTGAACCTGAGTCTGTATCGCACATCCGCGGACCTTGAGCATGGAAGGCACTTCACAGCCTTGCCTACCGCATACGTGGCAGGGGACGTGGACGAGGACAGGCATTCCAAGGGACTGAAACTTGGGTCCACGTCGATTATCAAATTGGAAGCGGGAGGCACGGCCGGCTTCCTGGAGTTCACAGGTCAAGGACTTTCCTCACTCGAAAAGGCGACCACGGACAAGAAGGAAGAGATGGCTGTTCTTGGTGCTCGCATATTGCTGAGCGACCCAAGCTTTCAGGAGGCATCCGAGACACTTCGCATTCGCAAGTTGGGTGAAGGTTCAATCGCAGCTTCCATTGCCAATACGGTAGGGGTGGGGATGACACAGGCCCTCCGATGGTGGCAGATGTGGCATCAGGCGCGCGAAACGCTGGAGATGAATCTCAATACGGAGTTCGTGGAAGTTGCTCTCGACGCCACACTGTTGCAGAATCTCATGGCGGCTGTGATGCAGAAGCAGTTGTCTTGGGAGAGCTTCTTTTACAACGTCAAGAAGAGTGAATTGGTGCCTGAGGAACGCACTCTGGAGGAAGAGATTGAGTTGATCAACAGCGGTGGTCCAAATCCTCTTGATGGTGCCGAAGAAGATCCCGAGGATGACGACCCCGAGGATGATCCTGAAGACGATGATCCGGAGGACGACCCCGAAGATGACCCAGATAACGAATAGCACCACGACGGCGGTATAGACGTTTCGTAAGCTCGCACTGAGAGGGGTACGTCATGCCGTCGCAAAAAATGTTCTTCGATATCACTCCGCACACCAACCACTGTGGTATCAGTTTGGTGGTGGAGAGGGTGCAAGATGACGAGGTAGAGATGGTGGAGTCTTGTACCGTCTGGATGGCCAGTGCCGCCAATATGGACAAGGCTCTGAAGAAGGTTAGGGTGATGTGCGAAGATGCGTCAGTTCGTATCAACTCGCGCATACAGGATGAGCAGGACTTGCGCGAGCATGCAAAGACCATCATCCCAGAGGAAGCCGAAGCCGACCAGCCCGAGCGCAGGAAGAGGTTGAGCACCACGCAGAAGAAGCTCCGTCAGCAGCGCACGCTCGGGCGAATGCTCAAGGACGCCCTGAACCTGAGCAGATACTGCTTCGACGACAGCCACTCGGATGTATTGGCGGCCCTTGCAGCGGAGCTTTGCACCGAACCCAATAAGGGATACGAGTTGCTCATGGCGGCCGCCGGCAAGTATCGGGAGGACTTTCAGGTACCTCCTGGTGGTGGGCCTCCTGGTGCGGACAGAGCATTTATCAAGTACACGGACGACGAAGTGAACGAGGTGCTGAAGAACGTGCCCATGCTTCGCGCGGTGTATCTGATAAACGAGCATCTCATGCTGAGTGGTGACAAGCTGGCGGACACCCGCGCGGAGGCATTGGCAGAGTTCGCCAGAATCACCGCCTCCAAGATCGAGGGTGTGGAGGCCATACATTTGCTCAGTCAGGCGATCACGAAGCTCATTCATCGGGAGGCATGAATCGTGGATTTGGTAGACGACAAGGGTCATGGTCGCATGAACGAGGATCTCCGTAGATTGTTCCTGGCGGAGGGGTGCAATCCTGCGTGCCATATCTGCGGTGAGTTGATACCCGTTATGGCATCGTTCGCTTTGGTACCGGCGTGGGAGGTGTGCGACAAGGAGGGTATCGATCACAAGGTTGAGATTATGGTGTGCTGGTCTTGCAGGGAAAGACCAGTTCCTCACAACCAGGTGATGGCAGCGCAGCAGAAGTTGAAGAACAAACTGGGCAAGAAACACCCCGAGTATACGCCTCCCAGCAGAGGAGCCTTCGTGGTGGACGGGCGCATAGTAACGTGATTGTCGTTAGGGTAGAGTTGCACAGTGCTATGACAGGCAAGGTGACTCTGCTCGCCAAGACGATCATCAGCAACAAGCGTCTTCGGGACATGCGAGGTCAGCGTGCTGATTACAGCGTTCGAGTGGGACGTAAGGGGAGGCTTGAGAACCAGCAGGTCCTCCGCAGTCCCCTGCGCTGGGGCATCGTCACAGACTACCCACGCGAGGCGTTGAATGTGTGGAGGTTGGTCATACGAGCTCTGCTGGCCGCGTTTCCCGAGGAGGCACCACCGAAGAAGAAACGACGGTTGGTACCAAAGGCACATCTCGACTAGAGGGAGTGGAAGATGACTTACAGCACTTATCAGTACAGCAGGCAGGCGATGCACGATCATGCGCTTGGTTTCAGCGCCCCGGCAACCGACTACCAGCGCAAGAACATGAAGATGCTTGGATTGTCGGCCGCTCTCAGACCGACTCTGACCGTTGGTGAGGCGGCGCGGTTGATCAATCAGGCGTACGCGCAACGTCGCACGCAGGACAGGAAGACGGAGGTGGTTGGTGACCGCGTGCGAATGGAGAAGCTCGCAAGAGCCATGAATCGAGCCACGGCGTAATGGCCGGGTCGCTGTTCAAGCACGGACCACCCGTGGAGATGGACCTCCCGGATCGAGCCACGCGGGAATCCCCATTGCAAGGGTTCCCCGCGAACTACGACGAGTGGGTGGCTCAAGCAATCATGCGGGATAACGCAAAGGACTTCCCGCACACGGAGCCTTTCAGGGAAGTGCCTGGTAGCCCTTGTATGTGCAAGGGCTGTGGCAAGAAGGCGCATATCCTGTGCGGTTCTAGGTGGAAGTGCACATGCGGAGAAACCAACGAGATCCCGGTCACATGGGATCATGAAAACAGGAGGGTGGTGAAATGACAGTGTGGATGCCTTCGTGCGGGATTATCGCACCCACCAAGACTCACAAGTGCCGCAAGAGCCCGAGGACGGCACAGCAGCACGCGAAGATTCGCGCCAAGAGGCGTCTGAGGCGGAAGACGCGTTTCATCCCCTCGAGTCAGAGGGGCAAGGAAATGCTTCGCATTCGTCTGCTCGAGGCGGCGAATCGGACGTGAACGTCCGGAAGGCATTGGAGACCACCGCCACCATCATTGGTGGCGTATTGGTCTGGGGCGGTTTTCTCGCAATCATCGGGGCGATTGCGTGGGGAATCGCAGCTCTCACCTCGTGGTGGTTTGTGGCGGGTGCTGGAGGGGTATTAGTCGTGGTATTCGTCGCGTGGCTGTCATTCGTGATTCAAATGGGGAGGAACTGGGGATGATCGTGTATGACGTGGAAATCGAGCAGGCGATTCTGGGCAAGAACGAGGAACGTCTGCCGGACATTCGCTACTGTGATGGCTGGAGGGATTTCGAGGGCATGGGCATCTCCGTGATCTGTGCATACGATTCCAAGACGGAACGCTATCACGCATTCACGAGAGGCAACTTCGACGACTTCCAGTCGTTGGTGCTCAACGACCCGTTGATCGTCAGCTTCAACGGCCTGCAGTTCGACGACAAGCTCTGCGCCTCGCAGGGGATGAAGGTCACCACGACCTATGACATCCTCAAGGAAGCGTGGGTATCGGACGGTCACCCGCCGACGTATGAAAGCGAGAAGCAGATGGGCTACGGGCTGGACGACTTCGCCAAGGCGATGGGCCTCCAGGGCAAGGTGGGGCATGGCGCGCAGGCTCCCATCGACTGGCAGAGAGGCCGGTACGGACGGGTGATCACGTACTGCCTGGAGGACGTTCGGCTGACGTGGAAGCTTGCGTGCTGGATTCGCATGACAGGGAGCCTGCCCAATCCTAGGGCTCCGGGACACAATCTGTTCCTGCCGCCACTGTCCGGGTTGAATCCCGCGTGAACTTTCGGAAGCTCTTTGTCACCAGGTGCCGGGAGGCCGGGATACGCTATTACCTGGATCCCGGCACCTGGGAGTGGTACCGCGCGTACATTTGGTGCTTCCCTTGCACGCTCAAGCGTTGGGCTCCCCGAGTGTATGAATGGTGGTGGAGGAGGAAGGTGA